>Ga0256407_10009528_pt1 | contig 13886 bp, 2 predicted proteins | sample RumenRJG_04DNA_FD_193489 | JGI IMG/M metagenome (GOLD analysis project Ga0256407, IMG submission 193489) | Bovine rumen microbial communities from Lethbridge, Alberta, Canada - RJG_04 | ecosystem: Host-associated > Mammals > Digestive system > Stomach > Rumen | place: Canada: Alberta | collected... | reverse complement strand
AAATGAAAGAAGAAGATTTATTAAAATTGGATGAAGATGAAGAGAAAGGAATTTCAAAAGACATTAGTAAAAAAGAAGAAGAACAAACAAGAAACATAATAGCAAAAAAATATGAAAATGATAAAAAATTATTAAATAATGAAATAATGATATCAAATTTTGAAAATAAAGGAGATTATGTTGTTTATATAATAAAAGGTACTATAATTGAAGGAGAATTACAAAGAAGATTTTCAGAATTTTTTGCATTTTATGAAAAATTAAAACAAAGATGGCCTGGAATATATGTTCCACCAATTTCAAAAAAACAATTATTTTCTAATTTTGAATTAGATACATTAAATAAAAGAAAATATCAATTAGATACATTTGTAAGAGAATTATATAAAATTCCTTATTTATTTGAAAGTGAAGAATCAAAAATTTTCTTTTCTAAAGAATATGGAATAGGAACTAATCAAGATTTGATTAAAACTTTTAATAAATTAACTGAATTATCAAAAGCTCAAATATATGAAAATTATGAAAATAAGATTAAACCATTTTATTCTAATTCAAAAAAAAGAGATTTTAATGATGAACAATATCAATATTGTATTCAATATATTGATAATTTTCTTGATAAATTAAATATATATAAAGAAAAATGTCTTCAATTTTCAAATGATAAAGAATATATAATTAATAATTCATGTGAAACTTTACAATCTTATGAAAATTTTGAAAAATTAGCAGTTTCTGAATTTTTAAATAAAGATACTTCAAAATTAATGTTTTATAATCCTTCAAATTCAAAATTAACACAAGCCATTATTAATTTTAAAAAAGAAATGAAAAATCCATATCAAATGCTTGGTAATTGGATTAGACAAAAAGAAATTGAATTATGGTCAATGAAAGAATCTTTAAATAAATATAAAAAAATGTATTCTGAAAAAGATAATTTAGTATATGATATTACTTCTTTAGAAAATAAATTAAATAATTTAAATCAAGGAAAAAAAGGTTTTATTGACTTTATTACTATGAAAGATCCAGAAAAATTAAAAGAAAAATATTCAAAAGAAAAAGAACAAAAACAAACAGATTTAGACAATTTAGGAAAAATAATAGTTATTTTAAAAGATTTTTATTCTTTTTATATATATGAATATTTCAAACTTTTAAAATTTAGTCTTTATGATTTAATGAAAATCTATGCTAATTGTCAACTTAATAATAATATTAAATATTCTGAATTTTGGTTGACAGTTAAAATTGAAGATTAAAATATATATTTAAATAAATATTTATTAAAAATATATTTTATTTAAATCAATTAAATAAACTTAAATATTATATTTAATATATTATCTAAAAATAAATAAAAAATTACATAAAAAAAATTTATTAAACCAAAATGTTCGAAGGATTAATCGAACGTCTTATATTATCATATTTTGGGGATTACATAGAAAATTTAGACAGAAACAAATTAACAATAGGATTATGGTCAGGTTCTCTAGAATTAGAAGATATAATGATAAGAAGTAAAGCAATAAATGAATTAAAACTCCCTTTTAAATTTCATTTTGGTAAAATTGGTAAATTACAATTAATAATTCCATGGAAGCAAAATTTTAGTGTTCCAACAATAATAAATATAGATTCAATTCAAATAGTTTTATCAGTAATTTCAGAGTCATCACAATGGGAATTTATAGATTATAATTCATTTGAAAATAAAATGTATTATTTAATGAAATTTTCAAATGAAAGAATTTATCAATTAGGACAAGCTTTTATTAGTCAAAGTGCAGCTGCTTCAAGTGGTTATATTGAAAGAGTTATTGTGAAAGTTTTAGATAATCTTCATGTTAATTTTAAAAATATAAATATTAGAATTGAAGATGTTAAAAATAATGTTTCTTTAGGTTTTACTTTACAAGAAATGTTTGTTGTTAATACTAATGAAAAATATGAACAAGAATTTATTGATAGAAATGTTAATAAAAATGCAAATATATATAAATTACTTCAAATATCAAATTTTGGTGTTTATTTAAATCCAAAAGAAACTTTCTTTATATCAAATTTATCTAATAATGAAATTGAAGAAAAAATAAGTAATTTATTTCCAAAAAATTCTGAAAAAGCTATTGATATTGAATATTTATTACAACCAATGACATTAACTGCTAAAATGAAACAAAGAAATAATAATGAAAATTTATCTGATGAAGAATTACAAACAACATCAAGAATGAATTTATTAATATCTTTAGATAAATTTGATTTTGTAATTCAAAAAGAACAATATGATTGTATTATAAAAATGATGAATACAATTAGTAATTATCAAAAAGTTTTATATGATTATAATAATACTGTAAGATATAAATATTTTAGACCAAAATTAAAATTATCTGATATACAAGATGATGATTTAAATAATAATAATGATCTAGAAGAAAAACTTATTTCAGATGAAATTAAAAATATAAAAAAAAATACAATTATTAAATGGTGGAAATTTGCAATAAGAATGGTAATAAGACAAATAAAATTTTCAAAAGGAAATGAAAATATATTTAAAATTCCAGATATTATAAGAGAAAATTATAAAGAGAAATTTAATAATTATTTCAAAATATATTTTAAAGAAAATGATAATAATAATAATAATGAAATAAATGAATCACAAATGACTGAAGAAGAAAAAAATGAATTTAAAAAAATAATTGAATTAACAGAATTAAAAGATTTATATATTTGGTCAAAACCAGTTTTACAAGAAATTTATACAGAAAAGAAAAAAGAAGAAAAAAAAAATGCACAAAAAGGTTATTTTAGTTCTTGGTTAGGTTCATCAATTAATGAAAAAGATTTAATTTCTCCTGAAGAAGAAGAAAAAATAGAAGAAATTTTATCAAATGCAGTTAAAGAAGCAACAACTTTAATAATTAATAATGAAATAGAAACAAAATTACAATTAAATTTTGAATTAAAAAAAGGTTCTTTTAAATTTATAAAAATATATAGAAATAATGATAATAATGGAAATAATGTTTCAGAAGGTTTTAATTTTATATATGAAAATTTAATTTTTATGATGAAAAAAGGAGAATATTTTATTGAAATTGAAAGTTCATTAAAGACTTTTCATGTTGATATGTATACTAGTTCAAATAATAATATAACACTTACTCCAATTACATTTTTTAATCTTGAAGATATTGTTAATGTTAATAATGAAAAATATAATAAAAATAATAAGGATATTATCATTGAAAAAGATATTAAAAATGATGATTTAAATATAAAAAAAGAAATTGAAAATGAAAATGAAAATGAAATTAATATTGATAAAAAAGAAGAAAATAAAGATGAAGAAAAAAAAGAAGAAAATAAAGAAGAAGAAAAAAATGAAGAAAATAAAGAAGAAAATAAAGAAGAAGATAAAAAAGAAGAAGAAAAAAATGAAGAAAATAAAGAGGAAAAAAAAGAAGAAGATAAAAAAGAAGAAGAAAAAAAGGAAGAATATAAAGAAATAAATTTCAAAGAAGAAATAGAAAATCAAAATAACTTTCTTAGAATATTCTTTAGAAAAAATAATCCAAATGATTTAATAAATACAAAATTTAAATTAGTAATAAATATTCTTCATTTTACATATCATCAAGTATTTTTAGAAAGAGTAATATCATTTTTTAAAGTTCAATTAGATGAAGATTTAGCAGACAAAGCATGGGAACAATATAATACAATGAAAAAAAATACAACAAATGCTTTAATAGATAATATATATAAAAAAAATATTATAAATATTGAAATTGAACCAAGAAAAATTATAATTCCAATTAATAAATATGATTTAAAAAATACTAAAATCCTTTTAGTTGATTTAGGAAAAGTTGATAATAATATAAATGAAGATAATAATAATATAAATGAAAATGATAAATATAAAGAAAGATATTCACTTTCAATTCATAGTTTTTCTATTTCATATTTTCCTTCTTTTAAAGAAATGTTAGATGATGATAATAAAATTCAAATTGTTTCTAATTTTTCTGGTAATTTCTCAATTGGTTTTTTATCTCAAGATTTTAATCCAGAAGAAAATGCTTCTTTAAAATTATTTATGTCTGTTGATTCTATTACATTTGATTTAAATTCTTATATTTATACTTTAATGATTTATGTTATGGATATTTTTAAACCTACTAAAGAAAGAGATATTTATTCTCAAATTAATTCATCAAAAGAAGAAATTAAAAAAAATTCAAAAATTTCTTCTAAAATATTAAAAAAAAATCCTATATATTTTAATTATGAAGAATATTATGCTACTTTATCTTCTGGATATATTTACTTTTATAAAAATATGGATGATGAAAATTATATTGGATATTATTATTTAAAAGATAGTAAAATAAACAAAAATGAAGATTCTCTTTGGATAAAATTAACAAGTATATATGGAAGTATTGAATTAAAATTTGAAAATTTAGAAGAATTTAATAATTGGAATAAATGTATTAATACAAGATTAATAGAAATGAAAATATCATCAATTAATAAAATAAAAGAAATTGAAAGTGAAAAATCTGAAGGTTCACCAAAAGTAATTTATTTTGGTTCAGAAATAACATTTAATAAAGTTTATATAAATTTATATGAACAAAATTCAAAAGTTCCTTTTTCAAATGGTGAAATAACAAATTTTTCAACTAATTTAAATTTAAGAACACATGATACAGAAATAATTTTAAATATTCAAGGATTAAAATTATATGATACATCATGTGAGAATGAAGATATGAAAACAATATTAAAAAGTGAAAATAAAAATTCAAATGATTTATTTAAATTATCAGTTTTAGTTTGTGATGAAGAAAGTGATAAATATAATAATATACAAATTGATGTTAATGTTCTTATTGGTTATTGTTATATAATTTGGAATCCTATTATAATTAAAAAAATATTAGGTTTTACTATTCATAATGATATTATGAAATATAAAGTAAGAAGAGAAATTTCAAATCAAACTGAAAAATTAGTAGAAGATAAATTTTTAGAAAGAGGTTTTGAAGAAAAAGTACAAAAATTAAAATGTAATAAGGAAAAATATACTTATTTAAAATTACATTCATCTTTTAAAGAAGTTTCTATTATTTTAATTCAACCTATATTAAATATTATGTTTTATGAAATGAAATTTGGTGAAAGTTACTTAGATTCAATATCAAAAGTTGATCATTTATTAGTAACTGGTGAATTAGGTAATTCTGAAATATTTGATTTATGTCAATATCCTTTTGTAATAGAAAATCAAAGTCAATTTGATAAAAATAAAATAAAAAAAGTTTTTGGAGTTAAAAGTTCTGATAATCATAGTTTAATTAGTTTTTCTTATAAAAGTATGTATAATTGGTGTCCAGAATGTAAAAATAATTATTTAAGTGAAGCTGATATTACAATTAATTCTGCTTTTTTAATTTTAATTTATGAAAATTTTATTAGATTTTTTAATTATTTTATTAGTCAATTTTTAGGTTCTTTAGGTTCAAATGAAGAAACAAAAGCTTTTAAAAATAAATTTTATAAAATAAAACAAAAAGAAAAAGATATTGATTTTATGAGAATAAATATGATAATAAATAATCCTCAAGTTATATTAAAACCAAGATATGATATGAAAGAATATTTCTTATTTGATTTAGGTGATATTTTAATGAAATGTAATTATCAAAAAGTATTTGGAAAATTAAGAAGTAATCCTGAAGAATATAGATGGTTAGTTACTTATCAATTTGAAATGAAAAATATTGCTATTAAAGCAGAAGATAATTTTAATATTATTTCTCCAACTAATTCAATTGTTAATATGCATTTTGTTTATTATACTGAAAAAGATAAATTATTAAATGAACTTGAATTTGATTTTTCATATCATTTTGATTTATATTTTAATGATATTAATATGAAAATGAGACAAAGGGATTTTACTAATTTAATGAGATGTTCTGATTTAAATATTTTATATACTGATGAAAAATATGAATATTATAATTATGAAAAATTTTATAATAATTTAAAAAAAAATAAATCTTCTTTAGATTCTTTAAATCTTGAAGAAGAAAAAAAAGAAGAAAAATTCATAAATAATAATGAAAATTTAAAGAAGGAATATATGTCTTTAATTACTTATATAATGTTTAAAAAATTAAGTTTAACTCTTTATTTAGATGATATTGGAAAAGAAACTTTTTCACCTTTTGTAGAATTTATATTAAAAGAAATGCAATTAGATTTCAATAAAAAATTAAACAATACAAAAGAAACACATATTATAATTGCAAATATGGAAATGTATGATATATCATGTCAAAATAAATTTAAATTATTAAGTGATTTTACTCAAAAAATAATTGATTATAGTGATGTTAATTCTGATAGAAATTCAGATAAAAATTCAAAAAATAATAAAAGTTCAGGTCCAATAAAACATAAAAAAAGTTTTTCAATATTTAAAGTATCAAATAGTTATTTAAATATTGATGAATCAAATTTATTTAATGAAACAATATCATCTGATTCTTTTATTAAGAAAATTAAAAATGATATATTAAATTGTATTATTATTAATCCTCAATTTATTCTTACAAAAGGTTCAAAAATTCAAACAGAAATTCAAATTATAATTGATAATGAAAGAGAAAAAAATTATTCAGTAATAATGAATGGATTTAAATTATTAATTAAATTAGATACTTTTCAATTATGTAGATATTTTTTCTTACAAGGATTTCCATATTATGCAAAAAATTTAAAAGATTTACCTAATTTATATGATCCAAATGATGAAAATAATCCTGGATTTAATTTTCATGTTCAATTAAAACATCCAATGATATGTTTTTTTACTGATTCAATATCAAATATTGATCAAGAATTAATTTGTATTACATCAGAAGTTTCTGTAGGAATAAAAAATGAAAAAATATCAAAAATAAAAAAAGAATTAATAGAAAAATATACAGATAATATTAATTTATTAAAAATATTATCTGATAAATCACAAAAAAAATCTTTACAAGATTATATTAATAATGATTGTTCATATAATTATATTATGACTTGTTCTTTAGATGATATTAGTCCTTTCTTTTGTGAATATAAAGATATTACTCATGGAGAAAAAGAGTTAATTATTAGTAAAAGAAAAATTATGGATAATTTTGATTTTAAATATGAATATAAGATTAAAATGGTTTATAAACCTGATAATCAATTTTTATCTACTAATTTAGAAAATATTGATTTATCTAAAATGGCTGTTAAGGCAAGTTATAGAGATTTAGTTTTATATATTAAATTAGGAGATTTTTATTATAATTTACTTAATGAAAATTATACTAAAACTATTGATTATTTACATAAATATGATAAGGAAAAAAAAAAATTTGAAAAATATGAAGAAAAAAACAAAAGAAAAATAGAAAATGAAATATTAAAAAAAAATAAAGAAGTAAAAGATTTATTAAAAGAAGAAAAAGAACAATTAATATTTAAAAGAGAATTTAGAAATAATGGAATACAATTAATCTTAATAGATGATCATAGTAATACATTTTATCCATTTTTATCATTTTCAATAGTAGAATTTAATATTAAAACTGAAAATCAAATAGAAATAAAAAATATGCAAATATCATTAATTTTTAAAGTATTATCATATAATTATTTAGCTGGAGTTTGGGAACCAGTAATTGAAAAAACAAAATTAACAATTGATTCAGTAACTGATCAATTAAACAATAGAATTTATACATTAAAAACTCATAATACTAAAAAAGTTGGTCCTGATATTAATATTAATATAAGTGATTTAATGATAATTTTTTTATCAAGAACTTTAAATAAATGGTTTGATAAATATTATAAATTAAAAAATAATTATAAAAATGAATTTAAGAATATTCAAAATGAAAAAAATATGACAATTTCAAATCATACTTTATTTAATTATACTGGAAGAACTCTTTCTCTTTATAGAAGATATGGATTGAATAATATTAAAAAATTAAAATTAAGTGAAATTTCACCAAATGATTCATATGAAATTGAATATTTTGAAACTAATTCTTCTGATAAGAAAATTCAAACTAGTTTAATAAAAGATAATTTTATATCTTTTAGATTAGATAATGCATGTGTTTCAAATCATATTATTAAAATTGATAATATACAAAGTAAAATTCATATTGTTGATTATTCAAAAATATTTGATTTAAATTCAAATTCAGTTTTAAAGGAATTAAATACTAAATTTAATTATGTGATTTCAAAAATTGAATTTCATAGTTTAAAAAAATTTATTTATTTTTATTCTCCTTTATCATTTAAAAATAAAACTAAATTTAATTTTCATATTGATTTAAGAAATAATATAACAAATAACTTATCATTTGATTTAGAACCAAAACAAATAATTGGAATTCCATTTGAATTTTTAAATGGTGATATAGAAATAAAATTAGGAAATTCTAAAATTTTTAAAAGATTTGGAATATATCACTTTTTAGAAAGTAATAAAGAAATAATAGATGAAGTAGAATATAAAGATGAAAATCATATATCAACATATATTCATTTTTGTAATAGTATATCATCAATTTCAAATAATAATTATAAAAATAGAATTATAAAATTAAGAACTTCATTTACAATTAGAAATTGTTTACCTTTTGATATTCAAACTATTGTAAATGATAGTCATAATTTTTTTAATATAAAAAAAAATGAGATAGTTCCTTTAAATAATATTTCAATTAAAGCAAAATTATTTATTCAATTATTCTTTTATGAATTTAAAACTTTAGAAAGTGTTCAAATACAAAAATATGAAAATAATACTAATATTCCAATTACTGTTTATGATAAACATAATAATTCAATTACAGTTTATGTTAGTTTATTTGATAGAGAAATTATTATTCATGCAAATACAATAATAATTAATCATACAAATTTAAATTTATGTTTTTATTATGGAGAAGATGAAAATGAAATTGAAAATAAAGTAGCAAATCAAAAAGGAACAAATAACTTTTTTATATTAGATAATCATAAATTTATTAAAATATTATATAATAATTATATAAGTAAACCAATAGCAATAAATACAATTGGTGCTTCCTCAGTTATAAAATTAATAAATTATAAATTAAAATCAAAAATTGAAATTGTAATTGAAATAGTGTTATCTTTAGTTGCTTTAGATTTAGATATTTATACAAATATAATAACATTATCACCAAGATATATAATTTATAATTTATTAAATGATTATTCAGTTGAAATTATTCATGATAATATAAATAATAAAGTAATTGATATTAAAAATAAACAAATTCAAAAAGTAAATAAATTATGTATATTAAATCCAGGAGAAAAACATCCTTTATATTATAGTGAATATAATAATGAAAATGAAGGTAATGGAAAAAATTATAAAGGAACAAAATTATATAAAAAAAAATTTATTGAAAATATGTTAAGATTTGTTTTATTAAATAAAGAAAATAATATTAATAAATTTTTAGCATCTTCACCATATAGTACAGAATGTGGTACATTAACAACAATTATAAATTCAACTTCAAAAGATAAAAATGAACAATCAAATAATACAAAATATTTTTTTAATATTGAAAAAAAAGTTGATAATTTAACTACTTATTTAATTTTATCAGAAACTAATTTTTCTAATAGTCAAATTCAAATAACTAATAATTCTAATTTAATTTCTTTTGAAATTTGGCAAAATGATTTTATTGATAATATAATGTTTTTTAATCCTAAAACTAAAGGACTTTTTGCTTGGAGTGATATTACAAAAAGACCTATTTTAAATTTTAATTTTTATTTAGGTGATGGTAAATATAATCCTTCTAAATTAAGAAATCATTTTCATCAATATGAAATATTAGAAGATAAAATTGTTATTTTACAAAATAAAAAAAATTTTGAATCTATTGAAAAATATCCTTTTAATGAAAATATAACTTTAATGAAAAATAAATTTCAAGGAATATCTTTTAATATTTCTTTTATTTTTAATGGAAATAGAGTAATAATAAAAATAGAAAATGTAAGTTTAGATAAAATAAAGGAAATAAAAAATAGAGAAATTTTAATAACAAAAAATAGAATTGAATTAAATGTTCATATAAATAGATTAGGAATAAGTGTAATAGGAGATAATAAATATTTAAATAAAAAAGATAAAAAAAAAGAATATAAACGTCAGGAAATTTTATATTTAACTTTAGATAACATTATTTTCTATACTAAAATAGAAGAAAGAGAAAATAATGAAAAACTAATAGATTCTCAATTAATAATAAAAAATATAGAAAGTGATAATGAAATAACTTATTTAACAAATTTCCCAATAATTCTTCTTCCTCAAAATTCATGGAGAAGAAATATAGTAAAAGACAAAAATCCAAATAAATTAACAAAAAATTCTCCTCAAATTCCATTTGTAAATTTTGCTTTATTCATGTCAAGAAAAAAAAAAGATAATATAACTTTAATTAAATTATTAAATTTTCTAATTCAATCATTTGAATTAAATATTGAAAGTAATATTCTCTTATGTTTATTTAACTTTTTTTCTAATTTATCAATTGGTTTATCAACATCATTAACTCAAATAAATCCCTTATTCCAAAATGATGAAATTTTACAATTAAAAAAAATCTCAATTCAAGATTTTAATTATAAACCAGAATGGTTAACAGAAGATAAAATAAAAGAAAAACTTGATATAAATTCCCCAAATCAAAACACTTTATTTATAAATCATTTAGATGCTTCCTCATTAGAATTTTCCTTAACATTTTATTCTCAATCAAAAGATAAAGTTTTCCAAAAACTTCTCCAAGGAAATAAATTATTAAACGATTTACTAAATGCAGTAAGTAGTATAGACAGAGTTCCTTTATTATTAAATGGTTTTCAAATATTTAATTTCCAAGGTAATTTATCATCACTATTAAGTTACATATATGAAATATATAAACAAAGAGCTTTAGTTCAAATTATGAGAATTTTTGGAGGAATAGAAATTTTAGGTTCTCCTTTAAATTTAATTAACTCACTTAGTCAAGGCTTTAAAGATTTATTTAATAAACCAGTTGAAGGAATAGTAAATGGTCCATTAGGAGGAGCAATGGGTTTAGTCAATGGTGGAATTTCTCTTGCTAAACATACAGTTGATGGTACATTTAATACTACTAGTAAAATTACTAGTGGTTTATCTAAAGGAATGTTACTTTTAACACAAGATGATGAATATATTGATGAAAGAGAAAAAAAAAAAGTAACAGAAAAACCTAAAAATGTTATTGAAGGTATTGGTTATGGTTTATCTAGTATGGCAAATGGATTTTTTAAAGGAATAACTGATGTTGTTGTTAAACCTATTGAAGGAGCACAGAAAGATTCTGTTAAAGGTTTTGGAAAAGGTTTATTACAAGGATTAGGTGGTGCTATTATTAAACCTATTTCTGGAGTTTTTGATTTAGTTAGTAAAACTACTGAAGGAATTAAAAATGGTGTTAATGATGATATTTCTATTGAAAGAATTAGAAGACCAAGAGCTTTTTATGGGAAAGTTAAATTTATTAAAAGTTTTAATGAAAAAGATGCTAATGTTATTGAATTATTAACTAATAAAATTGAACAGTTAAAAGAGGAAAAAATTGATTATTTAGATAGTGAAGTTTATGTTAATCATAAAGAAGAAAGTATTTTGTTAGTTTTTTTAACTATTGGGATTTATATTATTGATGTTGTTAGAAGAGAATTAAAAACTCATTTAGATTATTCTATAATACAAGATGTTAAAATTGAGAATAATACTAAAATTAGATTGTTTTTTACAAAGGAAGTTAATAGGAAAAAATATACTTCAATTTCTCTTAGTAAAAAATCTGAGAATATAAGGAAAATTTTTAATAAAATAAAAGATGCTATTGATTCTTTTTCTGAAGAAAGAAATATGAAATAAGAAAATTGGTTTTTTCCTTTTTGTAAAATTTTAATTTTTTATATATCAATAATTATTTATTTCCATTTAGTTTTAATTTAATCAATATATTATTAAAATAAATTCATATATTTTTTTATTATTATCACATAAATCAAAATTTATAAATTTAAAATTAAATCACATAAAATCAAAATATCTAAATATTATTATATAAAAATTTTGAACTATCCTCATTTTCACTTTCAGTTTTAATATTAGAAGCTTCATTACTTAATTCATCCAATTCATTTTCAATTAATTTTATATATAAATCAGGTTTGACATCACAATTTCCATCAACAGTTAAAGTTAAATGAAATTTTTCATTATAACTAATTAAAGATAAAAAACTTAAACCTCTAGAAGGAGTAATATAAAAAATTAAATTTTCAATAACATTATTTCCATAATTTAATTTAATTTTAGGACCAGGAACATTAGTAAAAGCTAATTCAAATCTATTACATAAAGCTTGAGATGCTATTTCAAAAATAGGCCAAGAACATATTGTTCCTAATGTAATTGTTGTTTTAATATATGCAAATTGAATATATCTTTTAAAATATTTTCTTATGTCATTATGAAGATTTTGTAAATTTTTCTTTGTAAAATCTTTTATTAATGATACATCACAAATTACTAAATTTGTTTTATTAACTATATCAATTTCTTCTGTGTTTCTTGCTAATTTTTTCCTTGCTACAGGAAGAAAAATTCTCATTCTTTTTTTATTTTTGTAATTTTCAAATTCAGGTAAATTAATTAATTTATACATTGATTTTGATAAAACTGATACCATTAAATCATTAAATGATATTTTATTTTCCTTTCTTAATTTTTCAAAATCTTTCAATTTATAACTTTTACTTTTAAAAATTATATTTTTACCAGAAAAATTTTTTGGAATTAAAGGACTTTTATAACATTTCATTGGTAAAAAAACAAAAAAACTATGAATAAGAATAAAGGGATAAACTAACCAATAAAAAATTGTTTCATTTAAAGTATCATCTTTAACATTTTTCATAATAGAAGGAAATGAATCAATACTATAATTTTCAGCTCCAGTACATAAAGCAGAAATTAATCCTAATCCATCAGTCATGATATGTTCAAATTTAAATATTAAAATTCCTTTTTTTTCTTCTTCTTTTCCTATTGGAGCTATTTGAAATTTATATGGTAATTCGTTAAAAATATCAATTTCTTCATTCATTTCTTTTTGTATATGCTCCATTATTTCTTCTTCTGTTTTAAATGAATGACCTAATTTTATTATTGATTTTTTTGCTTCTTCTTTTGATATTTCTTTAAACCAAAATTCAAAATATTTTTGAGTTAATTTTTGTCTAAATCTTTTTATTTTACATATATAATATTCATATATAAAATTATATATTTCTTCTTCATTATAATTTGAAAAGTTTATACAAGAAACTATATGAAATCCATTTTTTGGATTTCTAGTTATATAAACTTTTTCTATTCCATTTACAAATTCTAAATTGAATAATTTTTTCATTATAATAATGTATATTTGAAGTAGAATATATAATAGAATTATTCCAGATAATATTCCTATTATTATTCCAAAAGCTTTAATTGTAAATTTTAATATTATTAATATTAATATTAATCTAAATATTAAAGGAATAGTTGCCATTTCAATATATTGTAAAAATCCAATTTCCTTTCTTTTCATATTACTTTATTGAATAAAAAATTAAAAAAAAACTATTTATATTTAATAAAAAAAAAATATTAAAAATATAAAAAAAAATTAAATATTAAATTAAAT
>Ga0256407_10009527_pt1 | contig 13886 bp, 8 predicted proteins | sample RumenRJG_04DNA_FD_193489 | JGI IMG/M metagenome (GOLD analysis project Ga0256407, IMG submission 193489) | Bovine rumen microbial communities from Lethbridge, Alberta, Canada - RJG_04 | ecosystem: Host-associated > Mammals > Digestive system > Stomach > Rumen | place: Canada: Alberta | collected... | reverse complement strand
TGTCGAACGAGCGCAACATCAATAAAATGATTGTTAATCAGGTGCTACCCACCTGTCAGCTGCAAATGGGTATGACAGAACTGGCTGTTGGCTCTGTATGGAACACGATGCCAGCTCACGTACATAGCCGCCGCATGGAAGCATACTTTTACTTTGAGCTGCCAGAGGATCAGGCCATTTGCCACTTTATGGGCGAACCACAGGAGACACGCCACATCTGGATGCAAGGTGATCAGGCCGTACTCTCACCAGAATGGAGCATCCATAGCGCAGCAGCTACCCACAACTACACCTTCATCTGGGGTATGGGCGGCGAGAATCTCGACTATGGCGACCAAGACTTTTACAAAATCACAGATTTAAAATAACAACTTCTAAAAACAAACAAATTATGGCAAATCTATTTTCACTGGAAGGTAAGAACGCCTGGATCACTGGTGCATCTTACGGAATCGGTTTTAACATTGCCAAGGCTTTCGTAGCCGCTGGCATCAAGACCATTATCTTCAACGACATCAACGACGCTGCCTTGGAGCGCGGTCTGGCCAACTATAAGGAGGCCGGTATTGAAAACGTAAAAGGCTATGTATGCGACGTAACTGACGAGAATGCCGTTAAGGCACTCGTAGAGAAAATCCACGCAGAAGTTGGTAATATCGATATTCTGGTAAACAATGCCGGTATCATCAAGCGTATCCCCATGCACGAGATGAAGCGCGCAGAGTTCCAACAGGTGATTGATATCGACCTCGTGGGTCCGTTCATCTGTTCTTCTGCCGTTATCCCCGAGATGATGGAACGTAAGGAAGGTAAGATTATCAACATCTGTTCAATGATGTCTGAATTGGGCCGCGAGACTGTTTCTGCATACGCAGCAGCCAAAGGTGGTCTGAAGATGCTGACACGTAACATCTGCTCAGAATACGGCGAGTACAACATCCAGTGTAACGGTATTGGCCCGGGCTACATCGCCACGCCGCAGACAGCTCCTCTTCGTGAGCGCCAGCCAGATGGCAGCCGTCATCCATTCGACAGCTTCATCTGTGCCAAGACTCCTGCTGGCCGTTGGCTCGATCCTTCAGAACTGGGTGGTCCTGCAGTGTTCCTTGCCTCTCATGCCTCTGACGCAGTAAACGGACATGTGCTCTATGTTGACGGTGGTATCCTTGCTTATATCGGCAAGCAGCCTAAGTAAGAAAAACAGATTAAGAAAAGGCCGGAACTCCAAGATGAAGTTCCGGCCTAATTTTTTTATTACAAAATAGATTAGAGTGCATCAGCAAGCTCAGCACCTGGCTTAAACTTGGCAACCTTCTTGGCAGCAATCGTAATCTTCTCCTTTGTTGCAGGATTGATACCCTCACGAGCAGGGCGCTCGTTTACGCTGAATGTACCGAAGCCAATCAGAGAAACCTTCTCACCAGCCACGAGAGCATCCTTAATAGCTGCTACTGTAGCGTCAAGAGCCTTCTTTGCATCACCCTTAGAGATGCCTGCACCTTCTGCAATCTTCTCTACCAATTCTGTTTTGTTCATAATCTTGATAAATTTAAAATGAATTATTAATAGTAATTTAAAGTGGTTTAGTCGAATTTTTTGGCAAATATAGTAGAAAGTATTTAGAAAAACAACAAAAAATCAGAAAAAATTCATTTTTTCATGAAAAATAGTTGTATTTGAGGGCTTTTCAACACAAAAAAGAGATATTTTTCGTAATTTTGCAGCAAATTTCGAAAAAAGAAGAAAAAAAGAGACTTCAAAATCATTAAACAGTAAACGACATGATGTTCCGCATACCTACCGTTACAAAGAATCTGCTGATCATAAACCTGATCACGTTCATAGCCACCCTCGTTTTCCAGTTGCGTGGTATTGATTTGGCTGATATCGGCGGCCTTCACTTCTTCATGGCCAGCAATTTCCATTATTACCAGCTTGTAACCTACCTTTTCTTACATGCCAGCTTTATGCACATACTTAGTAATATGTTTGGTTTGTGGATGTTTGGCTGTGTCATTGAAAATGTGTGGGGACCGAAAAAATTCCTTTTTTATTACATCACTTGCGGTATCGGAGCAGGATTCCTACAAGAAATCGCCCAATTGGGATCGTTCTATATGACCATCGTCGATCAAGTACCACAGGCCACATTTGGGATGGTGCTAGAATATGGTACACAATACGCTTCGGCTCTCAATTCCTGGACCACGATCGGTGCTTCAGGAGCTGTCTATGCGGTTATCCTCGCATTCGGAATGACTTTCCCGAACGAACGTCTGTTTATCATACCATTCCCTTTCCCTATCAAAGCCAAGTGGTTCGTATTAGGCTATGTAGCCATCGAATTCTTCTCGGCTCTCGGTTCTTCTGGTGACGGCGTTGCCCATACTGCCCATCTTGGCGGTATGCTCTTTGGCTATCTGATGATACGATACTGGAACAGGCATCCCGACTCTGGCTACGACCGAGGCAGAGGGCAGCAGTTCTTTGAGAACCTGAAACGCAATTTCGAGCAACGTCAGCAACAAAGCAAACACCACGACCATCCGAATATGCATGCTGAGCGAGGCGGTTCGAAAGTTGACGATATGGAATTTAATGCCCGTAAGAAGCATAATCAGGAAGAAATTGACGCGATCCTCGATAAAATCCGCAAGAGCGGCTACGACAGTCTGACCAAGGAAGAAAAGCAGAAACTCTTTGACGCCAGTAACCAGCGATGATCAAGCAACTTAAATCATTCACAGTGAACGTTGTGGCAGGTGCCAATGTGGCAACTGTACTGCTCATGTTGGGAGCGGGTTATGCTGACCGTATCAATCCCATTTCACACCCGATGCTGTCAAATCTGGGTATGCTCTTCCCTTTCTTCCTGATTGCCAATCTGCTATTTATCTTCTTCTGGCTTACGTTCAAATGGAAGAAGGTATGGATTCCAATCATCGGCTTCGCTTTGGTATATATCCCATTAACAATCTATATGCCGATAAATAACAAGCAGGAAGTTCCCGAGGGTACCATCAAGGTGCTATCCTATAACGTCTGTCAATATGGAGGCAATTACAAGTATGAACAGGGATTCGATACTATCTATAATTACCTGAAACGTCAAAATGCAGATATTGTGTGCATGCAGGAGGATATAGATACTTGGCGCAGGTTTGTCTTTCAGAGATATAGCAAGATCTACCCTTACAACGACACCATCTACTTCACCCAAAACGGTAATCCCAATTGTGCCGGCATCCATTCAAAATACCCTATATTGAAACGCGAGCGCATCTATTACCCATCGAAAGCCAACGGTTCCGTAGCCTATTATCTCAAAGTGGACAAAGATACGATCCTCGTGATAAACAACCATCTTGAGAGCACGCACTTGTCTGAAGAAGACAGAAGCCGATATAAAGAGATGATCAAAGGCAACATGGAGCGTAACGATGCCAAGGAAGAGTCGATGCTATTATTGGAAAAACTTGGCAAAGCCTCCGCCACACGAGCTACAGGTGCCGACGCCGTCCACGCCTATATCGAAGCGCATCGCCAATACCCGATGATTGTATGTGGTGATTTCAACGACAACCCCATCTCCTATTCCCGTCGCACTATCGCCAAAGGATTGAAAGACTGCTTCGTAGAAACGGGAAGAGGACTTGGTTTGTCATATAATCAGAAAGGCTTTTTCTTCCGCATTGACCACATTTTATGCTCTGAGCATTTCGAACCCTACAATTGCGAAATTGACAACGAAATGGACGCAAGTGACCATTATCCTATCCTTTGCAGGCTAAAATTTGCCCATAATCCTTAAAAAAAGTACGAAAATCGCCCATAAATTTTTCCTTGTCTAAAAAAATGTCTATATTTGCACGCTAAAATGTACGCGAACAAGTATAATAATAACAAAATAACATCAAAAATCAAAATGCAAAACAAAGGAATTGTAAAATTTATCGCAGTGCTTCTGATTCTCGTGTGCTGCTTCTACCTTTCCTTCTCATTCGTGACACGCCATTACGAGAGTAAGGCAGCCGCCATGGGTGAGCAGGCTGGTGCGGAGTACCTCGATTCAATCAACAATGAGAAGGTGTATATGGGCATCTACTCACTGAAGCAGTGCCGTGAGATGGAGATTGGCCTGGGTCTTGACCTGAAAGGCGGTATGAACGTAATTCTGGAGGTGTCAGTACCCGACGTTGTTGACGTGCTTGCTGACCATAAGACCGATGCCGCTTACAAGAAGGCAATGGAGCTTGCCAAGAAGGAAGAAGAGACCAGCCAGGCAGATTTCGTGTCTCTGTTTATCAAGTATTGGAAACAGGAAGGTAACGGCCGTCCCCTCGCTGCCATCTTTGCTACTCAGCAGATGAAAGGTAAGGTAAGTACTCAGTCAAGTGATTCTGAGGTAGAAAGCGCCATCCGCACTGAGGTACAGAGCGCCGTTGACAACTCATTCAACGTAGTCCGTAACCGTATTGATAAGTTTGGCGTTGTTCAGCCGAATATCCAGAAGCTCGAAGGTCAGAGTGGCCGTATCATGGTTGAGATGCCTGGTATCAAAGAGCCTGAGCGTGTACGTAAGCTTCTTCAGGGAAGTGCTAACCTCGAGTTCTGGGAGACTTATAACAGTCAGGAGATTACTCCACTGCTCGCTCAGTTGAACCAGCGATATGCTGCTACTGGTGGTCAGGCTGTGGAAGAGGATACAACAGCTGTTGCTGAGAATGCAGAGGCTGCCGCTGACACTGCTAAGGCTACGACTGGTGATCTGGCTGCAAAGCTGGCAAAGAAAGACAACAAGGCTACAGACAACAAGGCTGCTGAGCTGGCAAAGAAGCAGAACCCCCTGTTCGCTATCTTCCAGCCCACACAGGGCAATACACTTGCCGTTGTAGGATATGCTAATGCTCGTGATACCGCAGAGATCAATAAGATTATCTACTCTGAACTGGCAAATCAGATCCTGCCTGCAGAGCTGAAGCTCCGTTGGGGTGCCAAGCCTGAGGACTTCGGTGGTCAGAACACAAAAGGCGATATCTTCGAGCTCTATGCTCTAAAGATTACAGAACCTAGTGGTCGTGCTCCTCTGGAGGGTGATGTCATCACTAGTTCAAAGGATGACTTCGAGCCAAACTCTGGTCGTCCTTGCGTATCTATGCAGATGAATTCTGACGGTGCCCGTCGTTGGAGCCAGATCACCAAGCAGAACATTGGTAAGGCAGTAGCCATCGTGCTCGATGATGCCGTTTACACAGCTCCTCGCATCCTCTCTCAGATTGACGGTGGTAACTCTCAGATTACTGGTAACTTCACTATTGAGGATACTAAAGACCTCGCTAACACACTGAACTCTGGTAAGATGCCAGCTCCTACCCGCATCGTACAAGAAGAGGTGGTTGGCCCGTCACTCGGTGCACAGTCTATCCAGCAGGGTATCATCTCGTTCATCGTAGCCTTTGTGTTGCTGATGATCTACATGATTATGCTTTACGGCTTCATCCCTGGTATCCTCTCTGATATCGCCCTGCTCTTCAACCTGTTCTTCACCCTCGGTATCCTGACCTCTTTCCAGGCAGCTCTGACGATGCCTGGTATCGCCGGTATCGTGCTGACTCTCGGTACGGCTGTGGATGCTAACGTACTGATCTATGAGCGTATCAAGGAAGAGCTGAAGAAGGGACTCAGCGTGAAGGAGAGCCTCAATAAGGGTTACTCTAACGCTTTCAGCGCTATCTTCGACTCTAACTTCACATCACTTATCACAGGTATCATCCTGCTTTATTTCGGTACAGGTCCTGTGAAGGGCTTCGCAACAACCTGGATCATCGGTATCCTCGTTTCTTTCTTCACTGCTGTATTCATGACACGTGTTGTCTATGATCACATGCTGAGCAAGGACAAGTGGACGAACCTCACCTTCGTGACTGGCTATTCAAAGAATCTGATGCAGAATGCCCACTACAACTTCATGGGCATGTACAAGAAGACATTCACCATCTGGGGTATCGCTGCTATTTTGTTCTGCGGTTCATTTGCCGTTCGCGGCCTGAGCCAGAGCATTGACTTCACTGGTGGTCGTAACTATGTGGTGACACTCGATAAGGAAACTCACGTTGAGGATGTCCGTCTGGCTCTGACTGGTGCCTTCATCAACACCATGGGCGAGAATCAAGGTAAAGAGGCTAACACCAGCGTTATTGCCCTGGGTACTGACGGCAAGACCGTACGTATATCAACCAACTGGGATATCGAGTCTAATAATCCTGATGTTGACGATCAGGCAGAAACCATTCTCTTCAACACACTGAAGAAGGCTGGCCTGGTAAGCCAAGAGAATGTAGAGTCTTTCAAGAACCCAGATATCCGTCAGGGTGGATCTATCATTTCTTCTGCAAAAGTTGGTCCGTCAGTGGCTAAGGACATCACCTATGGTGCTATCATCTCTGTTGTGATTGCCTTGATTGCCATCTTCCTGTACATCCTGCTCCGCTTCCGCAACGTAGCGTTCTCTGTAGGTTCAACAGTTGCTTTGGCACTTGACGCCCTCGTGGTGATTGGCTTCTACTCTGTACTGTGGGGTTGGGTTCCAATGTCACTTGAGATTGACCAGACCTTCATTGGTGCTATCCTGACAGTGATTGGTTACTCTATCAACGATAAGGTGGTGGTATTTGACCGTATCCGTGAGAATATTGGCCTGTATGGCAAGCGTGATCGTCAGCAGTTGTTCAACGACTCTCTGAACCAGACACTGGCTCGTACTATCAACACCTCTGTAACGACTTTGATTGTGTTGCTCGCTATCTTCATCCTTGGTGGTGACAGCATCCGTTCATTCTCGTTTGCAATGATCCTGGGTGTTGTATTTGGAACACTGTCTTCTATCTTCATCGCAGCACCTGTTGCCTACCTGACACTAGGTCGCACCATCAAAGAAGAAGTAGTAATACCCGAACCTGCCAAAAAGTAAGGTTTAAGACCACATTATAAAGAAAAATAGGTTGCATCAGATTACAGATGCAACCTATTTTTCTTTTATTTATGAACAAAAAGTAGCATTTTGAACATACTAGACAAAAAAAGCAATTAAGAATGCATAGAGTTTAAACGAAAATTACTACCTTTGCAGCCCAATGCTCAACACAATTATCACTTCCGCACCGATGTATGTCTGTGGCACCTTGGCGGTATTGCTGGGCTTCAGCATATCCTACAGATGGGACAGACCGCGTTTTCTGCTACTCATTTTCATGTTAGCAGCCACCTTATTATATATGGGGCAGCTCACTTTCTTCAACCATATCGATTCAGCCATCCCTATAACAGACACGCTCTATTGTTTCTGTAATCCTGCCATATTCCCACTCTTCTTAATCTATATCGAAGAACTGGTACTCAAAAACCCAAGCCGTAGGCGACAACTATTGTATCTACTGCCAGCAACTTTATGCGGAATCAGTGCAGGGGCACTTTACGTCCTTATGGATAAAACAGAGATCAGTACGTTTATCTACCATCATATCTACGGTTCTGGGGTATTAGGTTCGAAAGGATATGTCCGAGCATTAGCATTGGTGCATCTTACCGTGAAGATAGTATTCGCACTTGAGATTCTACCTGTATGCTTTGCCAGTTGGCGCTACATCAACACCTACAACCGGAAAATAGAGAACTATTATTCGAATACTGAAGATAAGACCCTTCATCCTATCAAGCCATTGCTGTCGCTGTTCGTCATAGCCTCAATGATATCGTTTGCCTATAGCTTCATTGGTCACAATTATTTTGCAGAGTCCATCTGGCTAGTAACCATTCCTGCTGCTACGTTCTCAACCCTGATACTGCTCATAGGCTATTTCGGTCTCTATCAGCAGTTCTCTGTCAGTAATCTTGAAGAAGATGATAAGTTTGCCTCAAATAGACTCCAACAGGTGACAGAACTCATCACACAGACACAAGACATACAGGTGTCACCTGCTGATATGGATTATCTGGCTAATGAAATACGAAGGCTTATGGAACAGGAGAAAATATTCCTGCATTCAAACCTGAAACTAAACGATCTGGCGATGATGCTGAATACAAACCGCAATTATATCTACAATGCTATTAACAAAGAGATCGGCTTGTCGTTTTCAGATTACGTAAATATGAAACGTATTCAATACGCATCTGACCTTATCGACAGGAATCCCAAAGTAATCCTTGCTGACGTTGCACAAAAGTCTGGTTTCTCGTCAGCAAGTTCATTCTACCGCAACTTTAAGTCCATCATGGGATGCACTCCCAGTGAGTACCAAAAAAAACAGGGGCGAGCATCACTGCCAGCACCCTGCCAAAATAAAAACTTGTGAGAGATATAAATTGTCTTAATCTAGTTTTATCAAAATTTATTTTTGACGTTGCAAAGATAAGCAAAAATTGCAAATATTGCAATTCAAATTCACAAAATCAATCGTTCAAATTCACAAAATCCGCTTATTTCGTGTATTTTGCCCACTATCAGGAGCGTACCCCGACCGAGAATCGAACTCGGAACTAAGCTTTAGGAGAGCCTTGTTATATCCATTTAACTATCAGGGCAGAGTATTTATCGGGTGCAAAGATACAAAGAAAAGACGGAAATACAAAATTATTTCTTAATAACCTGCTCAAATTTGTCAAATTGAGCCTTGCCACCCTTTCCGTAACAAAAGAGCCCCACCCGGATACCTTTCCAATAGCCACTACGCATGGAGAAAACATCCCCGACAGGAATAAACGACACCCCGTCTAAACTATAAAAGAATTGATGACTATTGGCTTGGCTATCATCTCTAACACGCAGATAGAGCTGGGAGAAACTACCTTTCACCGCAATCTGGCGTTCGCCATTTACCTCTACGAAGATGCCCTGAGGACATAACCCCACTCCACGAAACTGCTTACCAGAACAGAAGAGACCAGCGTAACAATCCCCTTTAGCCGTCATAAGCGTGGTACTCTCACTCTGATAACCCACAACTTTCTGCGTCAGCATATTCCGACATGCCTTCAGACTATCAGCAGGCAGGGCGCGAAGCGTCAGCCATCCTTTACGCTCAGAAAGACTCCAATGTGCATCATCAGGATTGTGATTCCACTGCCATTGCAGACCTAAAGAATCAGAAAAATCATCATCGATTTGCAAGGTCGTGCCTGAAAAATGACTACTGATAGGCTTCTGCCAACTATGCACAGGCTCTCCTATGCCATTCCCATCAAGATCTACACTTACCTGAAGCCAGTCATCCTGCCAACGGGCAGGTTGCAGATGAACCACACGCCCCAAGACAGGCGTCTCCTGAAAGTGATAGAACCACCACTGTCCGTCGGGCGTATCCACCAAAGCACCCTGATGAGGACCATTCACAGTTGTCGAACCCTGCTCCAACACGACCTGACGCTCATAGGGACCATAGATGTTACGGGCACGAAGAACCGTCTGCCATCCTTGTCCTACTCCACCTTCAGGGATAATCAGGTAATACCAGCCATGACGCTTGAGGAACTTCGTTCCCTCTGCTACAGGGCCCGTATAGACAGTGACGCCTTCATCCAGAAGGCGCTTGCCATCTGGCGACATCCGATGTACAATAATCGGTCCTGCACCATGCTGACTACGTCCAAGATAAGCTTGCCCGTCTTCATCCCAGAAAGGGCAAGGATCTTCCCACTTCTCTACGCGCTTGACCAAGTGAAGCGGAGCCCAAGGGCCATGGGCATCCTTAGCCGTACTCATATACAGCCCTTCCTCAGGCGTGCAGAAGAACACATAGAAGAGCCCATTATGATAGCGGATAGCAGGTGCCCACGAACCACCAGCGTAATGTTTGTTCTCATTCCACCCCGGCTCATCGAGACGATGATATATCTGACTTACATAGCGCCAATTGACCATATCATCAGACTCTAAGACCTGCATACCCATGAAATGGAAGTCAGAAGCCACCATATAGTATTTCTCCCCTACACGAATCACGTCTGGGTCGGAAAAGTCTGCATTCAACACTGGATTCACATAGGTGCCGTCACCCTGATCACCCCAAGCAAGAGGTTCTGCATCAACTCGCACGATGTCAGGACGGACATCAGGCTGCTCTGTCGCTACAACGACATTCGAGAAATGGACATTCCTGACATGACGGACGAAAAATCCCTTGGCAGGCAAGTTTCCCCACATCGTGGCCTCAGGATAGGCTTTCTCTTTCTCATCCTTGATGGTATCATTGATATGCGCCAGTTCATCTACTGTCACACCACCCTGATGATGCAGCGTGATATTCGACAACCACACATCCTCCACAGGATAGCCTGGCAAACCCGTAATGCTACACCCCATCGAACCAGCATGACGTATCTGGATATTGTCGAGATGAATGCCCTTGATACGGCCGACATGATCCACAGGAACAATCTTCTCCATATCCTTACCATCAGACAGATAGCCCCGTCCGCGATTGCCAAGACGAACGAAGATGGGCGACTCCGTACCCTCGATAGTCACATCTGAGACATTCACATTCTCCAGTACACCGCCATCCACAATCTCGAGTGAAATGGCAGAAGAACCTATCCACTGCCCGAAGAACTTCTCCTGCTGATCACTACTGGGCTTGACGACGATACCCGAGATATTAATATTCCGGAAACCGCCATTAGTCTCAGTACCCAGTTTCACGGCATTGCAATGACTCGACACCACACAGTCAGAGATACGGATGTTCTCACAAAGCCGAGGTGAGGTTGACTTCAGCGTAATGCCATCATCATCAGAGTCAGCTATCATATTGGTGACAATGACGTCATGACAGCCATCAAGATCGAGCGCATCATTATTGTAGTTATTACGATTAAAGACCTTGATTCCATCGATAAGAATACGGTCGCAGGCCAGATAGTGCTGCATCCAGCAGCCAGAATTTTTCAGCGTAATGCCCTTCACCGTAATGTCCTCACTCTGAATGAAACGCAGCAGATGCGGACGCGTAATGCCTTCATCATTCCAGGAATGTTTCTTGAAAGCCCTTCCTCGCCCATCAATAGTACCATAACCGTCGATGGTGACATTCTTAACCTTGTCGGCATAGATCAACTGGATGGTGTTAGTCTTCGTGCGCAGTGAGACATAGTCTGATTTCATCGGGCGATAGTCCTTCAGGTCTGTAGAACCATAGAGCGTGGCTCCCTGCTCCAGGTAGAGATGCACGTTACTCTTCAAGACGATGGTGCCTATCTTATAGTTACCTGCGGGTACCAACACCCGTCCTCCGCCAGCCTCAGAACAGGCATCAATGGCCTGCTGAAGGGCAGCAGTACTCAGCACCGTCGTATCCGACTTTGCACCAAAGTCGAGAATCGTGTAGTCGGCAGCTTCGGCAGATATCACGCCAAACCAGAAAAGAAACAGAATCACCTTCTTCATCCAACACCTATTATTATATATTGATGGCGCAAAGATACGAAATAATTCTGAATTCTCCTTGTATGTTTGATGAATAATCACTATCTTTGCACAGCATTTACACTAAAGACTTACAAACATGAAACAATTAATCATCACCCTGACCATCAGCCTACTGAGCCTGTCTGCCGTAGCACAAAACCTTTCTGCAGTTGATCAGCTCAAGGCTAATCCGAGAAAAGCCTATGGCAACGACTATCCCTATCAGCAAGAAGCCTGTCCACTGACAAAGTCGCCCAAAGGCTACAAGCCCTTCTATATCAGCCATTATGCCCGCCACGGGTCGCGCTACTACTGGAACGACAAACTCTATAAGGAACTCGACACACTACTGACAGCCGCCCATAGCCGACAACAACTGACGGCAGAGGGAGAAGCCTTCTATCAGAAGTTCGAGGCTGCCAAGCAAGAATTGATGACAGGTGTCAGCGAACTGACACAGCTTGGATGGGAACAGCACCAAGGTATTGCCCGCACGATGTACAACCGCTTCCCTGAGGTCTTCAAGAAAGGTGGCAACGTGCTCGCCGTCTCCTCCCTTTCTGGACGCTGTGTACTCAGTATGTCCGCCTTCTGTCAGGAGCTCGTACAGTGTAACCCAAAGATAGAGATTCGCGAACAGTCATCCCGCTTCACCCTCGATGCCGTCGTTCCCGACGATCGCCAGAATCCCAATAAACGCCAATTTCCGAAAGCTAAGCCCCGTTATGAGCAGCACCGCGAACAGTTTAAAGGCTATGAAGACAGAAAGGCGAAAGTTGGGCAGCTGCTCTCACGCATCTTTACCAGCACAGAGGGACTACCTGGCAATCTGGATCGCATCGCAGAGAACCTTCTTAACCTCTACACCTCGCTGCCCAGCATCGGCCACGAGGGTATGATGGGCCATCTCATCACGGATGAGGAAGTAGCCAGCCAGTGGGAAGCCGGAAACCTTGGCTCTTATTCATGGGTATTCGGCTCTAAATATATCGTCATTCCTATCCTCGAGGACTTCATCAAGAAAGCTGATGCCGTAGTTGATGGCAGTAGCGACCACATCGCAGACCTCCGTTTCGGACACGACAGCTATATCGGTCCTCTGACAGTGCTGTTAGGCATCAATGGTGCAGACCGTGATCCAGAAGATCCCAATGAAGTGAAGAACTGCTATCAGAACTGGGAGACCTGTAAGGCGTGCAACATCCAACTCGTCTTCTACCGCAGCAAGAAGGCCTCAGATCCGATTCTCGTGAAATGTCTTCTCAATGGCTGCGAGGCAACGCTGCCTGTACCCACGTCGCAATATCCTTATTATCAATGGACAGACTTCCGCGACTTCTACGCCAAGCGCTGCAAAGACGTTCCTGCAAACTAAAGAGAAGGAAGAAAAAACGGACGAAAAACTTGCATTTTCTCCGTTTTTTTTGTATCTTTTCCATAGGGTGTCGTACCTCCTAGGCTACTGTCCCACACGAGAGGTCACGCTGGCAATGCGCTGGAGGGCCTCGTTCAACTGACGACGGGGACAGGCGATGTTGATGCGGATGTAACCCTCGCCCGTCTGAGGACCATACATCGTACCTGCGGACACCCAGACATGACCTTCCGTCAGCAAACGGTTGAAGAAGTCGTCCGTACTGATGCCCAAAGCACTATGATTAACCCAGACGAGATAAGTGCCTTCGAGACGGCTGACCTTCAGCTGAGGCAATTCACGGGCAAAGAAGTCGCAGAGCGTCTGATAATTACCCCAAAGATACTGATTGAGCTCGTCGAGCCAGTCTCCGCTCTCGTTATAGGCTGCCTGAAGGGCGACAATGCCAAAGGGATTCACGTCGCACACCTCATTGATATTAATCGCACGATCGATGCGGCGACGCCATGAAGGATTCTTTGTGATGATATTGGCAATCTGCAGACCTGCGGTATTGAAGTTCTTCGAAGGCGAATTCATCACGATGCAGTCGTCTGTGATAGTGCCGAAGGGCACAAACTGATAACCTGGCATGATGAGTTCACAATGGATTTCATCAGAGACCACCTTCACGCCGTGCTGCTGGCAGATATCGTACATCTGCTGCAGTTCCTCGCGCTTCCAGACGCGTCCGCAAGGATTATGAGGATTGCAGAGCAGGAAGAGCGTCGTCTTCTCGTCTGCGCATTTCGTCTCAAAGTCCTGCCAATCCACCTCAAAAGTGTCAGCCACAGCCTTCAACGGACTTTCGAGCACCTCACAACCGTTGTTCTTAATCGATGAGAAGAAGCAATTGTAGGCAGGCGAGAGAATGAGCACCTTCTCGCCAGGCATCGTCAGCGCCTTGATGACACACGACATAGCAGGCACGACAGCCGTCGTATAGAGGATTGAGGAGCGCTCTATTTCCCATTGGTGGCGACGACGGAACCAGGAGATGACTGCCTC
>Ga0256407_10009526_pt1 | contig 13888 bp, 13 predicted proteins | sample RumenRJG_04DNA_FD_193489 | JGI IMG/M metagenome (GOLD analysis project Ga0256407, IMG submission 193489) | Bovine rumen microbial communities from Lethbridge, Alberta, Canada - RJG_04 | ecosystem: Host-associated > Mammals > Digestive system > Stomach > Rumen | place: Canada: Alberta... | reverse complement strand
CAGGATAAACTTAATGGATCTCGTGGTGTCCTTTATCTTATAGAAGAGGCAGGTATTTTTAAAAACCTATTGGAGGTTTATGGAATGATACGTCCTTCTGTAGAACAGGGTACATCAGTGTTTGGTGAGATTTGTGCTTATGGTACTGCCGGTAATGAGCAGTCTGACTTTACAGCTTTTGCTGAAATGTTCTATTCTCCTGAAGGATATAATATGTATGGACTTCCAAATGTTTTTGATAAGGAGGGACAAGGAAGAAAAACTTGCTGCATGTTTTATCCTGCATATCTCAATTATGATGACTCTTGTGTAGATGAAAATGGTAATAGTGATGTTACCAGAGCTTTACTTCTCCTTCTTATGGATAGATACAAAGTAAAGCATGGAACTACCGATATAAATACTATTACTAAACGTATCTCACAGTATCCTATAACCCCACAAGAAGCTATTATAAGAAGTCAGGGTAATGTATTTCCAGTTACAGAACTTAATGAAAGACTAAATCAGATAGACAATAACCCTTCAGAATATGATGATGTTTATGTAGGAGACTTGACACAAGACAAGGATGGTACTGTTAAGTTTGAACCTACAGGAGATTTACCTATTAGAGATTATCCTACTAAAGATAATAAGGTTTTAGGAGCATTAGAGATATTTTCAATGCCCCAAAAGAATGCTGATGGAGTAGTTCCTTTCGGGAGATACATTATATCTCTTGATCCCTTTGATAGTGATGTATCAGATACTATGTCTTTAGGTTCATGTTTTGTTATGGACACTTGGACAGATACTCTTGTTGCAGAGTATACGGGAAGACCTATGTTTGCTGAAGAACTATATGAAAAGGTAAGAAAACTCTGTTTGTTCTATAACACTAGATGTATGTACGAACAGAATATATTAGGAACCTTTTCTTACTTCAGTAGCAGAAACTGTACTCATCTTTTGGCAGATACTCCTGAGTATCTTAAAGAAAGACAGATGATAGGCAATATAGGGTATGGCAACAAAGGTAAAGGTATCAGAGCTACAACACCCATTATTAATGGTGCCTTTAAGATGATAAATAGTTGGCTTAGGAAGCCTGTTACTAAAATAGTAAAGGATGATGAGGGTAAAGAAGTAGAAATTACTGTTCCTAATTTATTTCATATAAGGAATAGAGCGTTGATAAAAGAACTTATTCAATGGAATCCTTATGGTAACTTTGACCGTGTGTTATCTTTAGTTCAATTAATTCTTTATAGAGAAGAGAAGATGGTCTTGTTTCAAGGAGATATGAAAAAAGATGCTACAGTTTCTTCTGGCATGGAAAAAGATGATTATTGGAAGAAAAATTATCCCGGCAAAAAGAAGAATTACTAGCAGTAAATAGTGAAAAACTTAGATTCTTTTTTAGTTATCCTTACAAACAAAATAAGAATAACAATGGCCAAATGTTAAATATATACTTTTGCAAAAGAAGATCGTAGAAACTTTAATTTTTAAAGAGAAGAATATGGAAGAAATTTTTGAAAACATTTTAGGGGAGGATGAAATAGATACCCTGTTTTCCGAACCTGAAGGTAATCCTGACTCAGAGGAGAAGGGAAAAACTGACAAAGAAAAGTCAGAAGATATTGAAAAGACTGATACAGACAAAACTACTGAGGTTGTAAACCCTGATGACCTGTTTGGGGACCAGGAAACACAGCCAGAGAGCGTAGGTAGTGAGAAGAATAAAGAAGATCACGAGGAAAAGGAAGATGCCACCACTGATAAAGACAGTGGCTCTTCTCCAAACGAAAACTTCTACTCTTCCATTGCCAATGCCTTGGCAGTGGATGGTATCTTCCCCAACCTTGATGATGATGACATCAAGAAAGTAACTGATGCAGAATCTCTAAGTGATGCTATAGAGGCTGAAATCAATGCTCGTCTTGATGAAAAACAAAAGAGAATTTCAAAAGCTCTTGAAAACGGTGTTGAGCCTACTGACATCAAGAAGTATGAGGACACTCTTCAGTTCATCTCTTCTATAACTGATGCTGCTTTGGCAGAAGAAAGTGAAAAGGGAGAGCAACTTAGAAGAAACCTCATTTATCAGGATTTCCTTAATAAAGGATATTCTCCTGAAAAGGCACAGAAGTTCACAGAAAGAACCATTGATGCCGGTACTGATTTAGAAGATGCAAAAGAGGCTCTTCAAAGCAACAAAGAGTTTTTCCAGAAGAAGTACAACTCACTTCTTAAGGAAGCTGAAGATGCTGCTAACGAAGAGAGAGCTGAGAGAACAAAGGCAGCTGAAAAGCTGAAAGATTCTCTTTTGAAAGAAAAACAACTGTTTGGTGATATGGAAATTAGTACAGAGGTTCGTAAGAAGGCTTATGAAAATGTTATGAAGCCTGTGTATAAAGATCCTGAAACTGGAGAATATATGACTGCTCTTCAGAAATACCAAATGGAGAACAAGGCAGATTTCCTTAAGTATGTAGGACTTTTTATGGCTTTGACAGATGGCTTCAAAGATTTTAAGTCCTTTACTAAAGGAGAAGTTAAGAAAGAAGTAAAGAAAGGTCTCAGAGAGTTAGAACAAACCTTAAACAATACCAGAAGAAATGCTGATGGTAGTTTGAAGATGGTATCTAGTGCAAAAGAAGATCCTGAATCATTTATAGGAGGTAACTTTAACCTAGCTCTCTGAACTAAGAAATAGATTTGAAACATTTTGTTTAATGCTTAAAAAATTTTAAGATGGGTAAACTTGGAAAATTTCAAAGTTTAGAGTTCGACAGCTGGGGTAAAACCTCAAAGCTTAATCATCTTAGTGGCGTATTTCTGAGAAATCCTCAGCAAGCTACTGATATGATGGTACAGTTGCTGGCCTTCCACAAGGGCAAGACATTGGACACCTTCCTTTCAAAGTTCCCGACCAAGGAGTTTGATAGTGATGAGGAGTACACATGGAATGTTATGGGTTCTACAATGAAGAATCTTCCCATTGTTGAGGCTCGTACTCTTGCAGGTGTTGTTATTGGCGCTGCTGATACAGCAGGTGCTAATGGCGAGCCTTTCTATGTAGTATTTGATGAGGACCTCTTTGCTGACGGTGCTGTTATCGTTGGTGAGCTGAATGAGGTTTATCCTCTGAGAATATTGGATGATGGCTACAAGGAGGGAACCAATGTTCGCTACAAGGTTGAGCTTATGGGTGGTGTCCTCGGTGGCATGCCTGGTGATCAGCTTCAGCCAGGTAAGAGATTCTCTAAGGAATATGCTCCTGTAGAGCGTGAGTTCTCTCGCAAGGTTGATGATGTTACCTTTGCAAGTCCTATTGCAATGCGTAATGAGTTCACTACTATCCGTATGCAGCACAAGGTATCAGGTGCTTTACTTAACAAGAAGATTGCCTTTGGTATTCCTGTAGAAGTTCCTACAACTAATGGTTATACTGTTAAGAACTACGATATGTGGATGCACTATGAGCAGTGGGTTCTTGAGCAGCAGTGGAATGAAGCTAAGAACAAGGTTATTGCCTTTGGTCGTAGCAACAGAAACAAGAATGGTGAGTATCTGAACATTGGTAAGTCAGGTGAGGTTATCCGCATGGGTGCTGGTCTGTATCAGCAAATGGAGGTTAGCAACACTGATACTTATAACACCTTCTCACTGAAGCAACTTGAGAATGCTCTGTATGAGCTGTCAGCTGCTAATCTTGATATGAAGGATCGTACCTTCATCCTCAAGACTGGTGAGCGTGGTGCTGCTCAGTTCCACAAGGCAGTTCTTGATACTGTAAGTGGTTGGCAGGCTATTCAGGTGAATGGTGATGCTCTCGGCATGGTCAAGAGAACAACTTCACCTCTGCATGAGAATGCTCTGGCTGCAGGCTTCCAGTTCACTGAGTTCCTTGCACCTAATGGTGTTAAGCTGAAGGTTGATGTTGATCCTTACTATGATGATCCTTATCGTAATAAGATTATGCATCCGGATGGTGGTCCTGCCTTCTCATACCGTTATGATATCTTTGATATCGGTACTATGGCACAGCCCAACATCTTCAAGGTAGCTGTTAAGGGTATGCGTGGTGATATGACCTCCTATGAGTGGGGTCTGAGAAATCCCTTCACTGGTCAGATTGGCAATCCTTATATGTCACATGACGAGGATTCTGCTACTATCCACAAGATGACCACCACTGGTGTATGCGTTCTTGATCCTACAAGAACTGTAAGCTTGATTCCCGCAATTCTGCAGGGCTAATTAAATAAGGAAAAGCATGGGGGAGTTAATTCTCCCCCTTTGCTAATCCTTTTATATACTAACTAACATTTTAAAGGAGAAGATAAAATGGCTAACAAGAAGAGAGTAGAAGAAGAGATTCCTAATTTGGAGAATATTCGTATTGATACAACTCCAGTAGAGGAAAAAGTAGTAGAGATTCCTAGGGCTAAAATAGAAGAGCCTGAAGAACCAGTACAACGGCCCACTCAGCAGCCCACAAGTTCAGATGAACCTGTAAATTGCTTGAGAAATGAAAAGATTGTTGTTAGATTTGTTCCGAGTCCTAATGCTATGGTACAGAGTAGAAGCCATGTATTAGGTGGAGGAATGGCAGAAAGTGCAACAAGAAAGTTTACAGTTCCTAGATTAGCTAGTACCGGTAACTTTAAAAATGTACTTACTAACAATGAAAAAGCGTTCCTTGAAAAGGCAATGGGTCTTGAGTATAATGCTCTGAATATCTACAGAAGGCATGATAACTTCTGGGACGACAGTAATCCAAGAGGTATAGGCAAGGTTACTCTTTATAAGCAAGATAACTATTTTGATTTGAGTTCTCCTATTGACTATATCAAATATAAGATACTGTTGGCCAATAAGGATACAATTGCTTCAAGCTTACAAGAACTTGAAGAGCATCCTAAGGCAACTTACCAGTTCGTTATTATCTCCGAGAATGCAGAGACTCAGATGAATCTTAGCAAAATGGATGCTACCAAGCGTTGCTATATGGAGTATGGTAAAATTGAGAATGATAAGGATACTCTTAGAGTTGTCATTGAAACATTTGAAGGAAGACCTACTACAGCACAGACAAAGCTTGACTGGTTACAAGGTAAGATCAATGATTATATTCAGAAAGATCCTAGAAGATTCCTTGCTGTTATTCAAGATGAACTTCTGCCTACTAAGGTTCTTATAAAAAGAAGTCTTGAGGCAGGTTTGATTGGAATGAAAAATGATGCTTATTATCTCAGAAGTGACGGAAGTCCCCTGTGTGAGATAGGAGAAGAAAGTACTCTGAATAATGCAGCAAAATACATAGCAAGTGTAAAACATCAGCAATTGAAGTATACACTTGAGGCTAAATTAAAAGAGGTTTAACTTGTTGCTGGGGAAGCCAGTTGAACGCGGTTTCCCCAGTGACTACAATAGAGAGAGAATATGCTTATACAAGAAATGGCAGATCAGTTTGATGTTATATTTAACAATATAGCATCAAATCAAGCTCCGGGCTGCAATGACTATGAAAAGAGCCTTTTTCTTACTAAAGCGGAAAAAGAGGTTACGAAAAACCATTTTACCGCCAATAGTAAGGGAAATTCTCTTGGTGTAGGCTTCGATGATTCTTTAAAGAGACAGGCAGATTTCTCTACTCTAATGAAGACAGCAAATTGTACTCTGATAGCAGCACCTGGTTCTGCAGTAAGTACTTTATATACTTTCACATTTAGCACAGTAACTAGAGTTTTAAAGAATGTTACTTTTACTAAGTCTGGAACATCTACAACAATTGTACCTCCTGTAGGAACATATAATGCTATTTATCAAGGAGGTGCTCTTCAGATATTAATAGGAGAATCTACTTACATAGTTACTGGAACAGATGTACCTACGGTTAACTGCACTTTGAATGTATCTAGTACTATAGATAATAGACTTGATTCTAGAAGTGGTATATGGTCATTTCCAGAAGATATATTCATTCCAGTTAATGAGGTTATCTATACAAATAATGGTAAGCCTTTACAAATCATTCCTCTAAGGTATGATGAGTATACTAGACTAATGTCTAAACCCTACAAAAGGCCTTTGAAGAATCAAGCATGGAGGCTTATTAATTCAGGAAGTATTTCAGAGGAAACAATATCAAAGACTGTAGAGATAATAGCTGGAGCAGGGGACATTCTTTCTTCTTACGTTGTAAGGTATGTAAGAATGCCTAAACCTATAATTGTAGGAGACTTAGGAGGATTTACTATAGACGGAGAAAGTGAAATCTCTACAGAATGTGAATTAGATCCTATTTTACATGATGATGTTGTACAAAGAGCTGTGGAACTTGCTAAAATAGCATGGGGAGGAGCAGGACAAGATGTACAGTTGGAGATAGCATCAGGACAAAGAAGTGAGTAAATGAAGGTATAAAGTATGGAACTTATAGATTTTTCTAATGGCTTTGATACTTTGTTAAGTAGTTATGTAACTCGTAGTGCTATGGGAGTTACCGATAATCCTATTAGCATACAGTTAGATGAGTACGAGAAATCCAAGCATTTAACACAATCACAAGAAGAACTGGTTCTTTCTTTTTATAGTGGAAGAAATAATACAGGTAAAGGTTTTGAAGAAACAGAAGAAGTAAGAAGATACTTAGCTAATTTAATAGAAGTAGATGAATTAGATCCTGAACCTGACTCTAATGACTCTCTTCCTCCTGCTATAGGAGATAAATCAGCTTTCTTTACTTTACCTGAAGATTTGTGGTTCATAACTTATGAAAGTGTTTCCGCAACAAGGCCTGGTACTGAAGCCTGTGGGAATGAGTGTAACATAGATGTTATTCCCGTAAAACAAGATGAGTATCACAGAATAAAGAAGAATCCATTTAGGGGAGCTAATGAGAGGAGAGCCTTAAGGCTGGATTTGGCAAACAGATTAGTGGAAATAATATGTAAGTATACTATTACTAAGTATTATGTAAGATATCTTAAAAAACTTAGTCCTATAGTACTTACTACTTTAGATGCTGAAAATGCTATAAACGGAGTAACTACTCCTACTAATTGCGAACTTGATAGTTCTCTGCATGAGAGAATACTTCAAAGAGCTGTAGAGTTAGCATTAATAAGTAGAGGACTGTATAATAAACAAGGACAACAATAACGTGATTAATAACGTCTATTAGTTAGCCATGCTGATAGACAATTGTTTAACTTAAATGTTTTACAACTATGGCAAATTACAGTGTTAATCAAAATCGTCAGTTCTATGTAGCTAATAATGGTTACTCATCTGGCGGCAGTGCAGTAGGTCAAGTTACTAAGGTTGCTAAGACACCTGAGGATGAACTTTACTTCTTGTTTAATGGAGCAAACGGTGTACTGAAGAGTGATTATATTCCTCTGAAGAACATTGCTTATGCAAAAGCGATTGATGCAGATGACAACGCTACTACAATGAGAAAGGTAAAGGTTACCATCAGTGCTAATCCTGTAGCTGGTCAAGATTATGTTCTGGGCATCAACTTTAAGAACTTCTTTAGTTCAGGCGATGCTTCTCAGTACTACAAGAATGCAGCTGTTCATGTAACTTCTAGTATTGATACAAAGGCAAAGTTTGCAACAGCTATGGTTGCTGCCTTGAATAAGGCATTCTCTCGTGAGGATGGTGCTACAGCTTCTAGCAATCCTTATCTCTCATTCACTGCTTCCAGCAATGATGTTGTTATCGAAGAGAAACCTCAGGAGTGGGCACTTGGTACTAAGAAGGCTCGCAGAATTATGTTTGACATCCTTATTGGTACAATCTACACCGGTGGTGAGGATGTAAGATGGGGTACTGTAACTGAAGTTACTACTTCTCTTACTAAGGTTGATAACGGTCAGAAGGTTGCTGATCTTGAGTGGTTCTGCCTTGGTGAACGCGGTGATCAGTATCGCAATGTAGGCTGGCCTAATGTTATCCCAACCACCTATCTTGCTGATGCTACTAAGGCTTACCATCTGATTGAGATTCACTACGCATATACTGGTAGTGGTGTCGACAGCTATAAGAGTGAGAAGGAACTTACCATTGCTGTTCCTAAGGGTGCTACTGACCATGAGTATGATGCTGTGAATGCTCTTATTGCTGCTATTAATTATGCTGCTGATACTACTCTGATCAATACTCTTTCTTGATCAGTAAAGAACTAGACAACCATTGGGGAGGAGGGAAGTAATCCCCTTCTCCCTTTTGTTTAACTACAAAAACATACTATTATGAAAAAATATGGAATAGTTATATCAACCAATGAACCTAATGCTAAAGACTGCCTTTGGCTTAAACCTATGGATGGTGGAATGGCTCTTATGGTTCTTAACAATGGAAACTGGCAATCTATCAGACTTGTCAATGACCAAGGTACAGGCAATATCAATGATGATGAAGTTATTAACTTTAATGACTTCTCTACTACTTTAGAAGTAACAGATATTACAGCTCTCACAAAAGCACAAATTGAAGGCCTTAAGGCTGGAGATATGGTACTTAAGAAAGATGAAACTGGAGTACACTCTTACAGAGTATCCTATAAGAGCACTACTGGATTATGCTTAACCTATTCAGACTGTGAGAATGTAGAGACTGTTGCTTATGAGAAGTCAGGTAGTACTTGGGCTTATGACTCTACTGATGTTACTCATATTAAACAGGAAACAGTAGCAAACGCAGAACCTTAAACTATGAGTACTGAACAGTTGAATATTCTTACTGCAGATTATCAAGCATACCGAGGTAATGTTCTGAAATCTGTAGCAGAACTTTATAAAAGTGTTAGTTCTTTTCCTGATGAGAGAGTAAAACCCTTTCATCAGGGATGGAGAACTAATGCTTCTATACAAGACTTATGTTCTGATATTATTAAGGATTCTACTGTTATTGTTGGAAATGTTTTTGGAGGAGATGTTACCTGTTCTGATTTGCCAGGAGGACTTGAAGAGGCAAAACTTAAAGTAATGGTTCTAAAAGGACTTAGCCAAAAACTCTTAAAGATTACTGTGTTGTCAGTAGATGTATCTCCTTACGTTTGGGAGAGAACATACTATTTGGGAAATCTGACAGATTGGAAATCTTGGGTACCTCCTGTAAATACTTCTGAAACTACGGATACTTTGCTCTATAAAGAGTTCTATGTTGGAGTAGCAGCATCTTATTTGAATATAATAGATGTGGATTACTATCATGAATCAATAGCTAGAGGAGTCTTTGTTCCGTTTGAAGGGGTTGATGGGTATATTTGGGTTGTAATGCCAAGCGATTATACTCCCAAAGTATCTTTAAATCTTGTACAGGCTGATATGGAACTTGATAGTAGTATTCTTATAAACAGTAAGATGTACAAAGTATGGAAAAGTGTAGATACTCATTCTGGAACATTTAATTTATCTTTTAATTAGTACAATTATGGTAATACTTAATCAACTAAATATTTCGAAAGATGCCAAGACATTATACATTAATTTCGAGGTTCCAGAAGGAACCTACTTTAATAATGTATATCTTGACAGTATTTCTATTATAACTGCTGACAAAGTGTCACAAGAGTCTCCAAACACTCCTTCTACACAGTTTATATATAAGAAGACATATGATACACAGGAGGATAAAGAGAGTGCTCTTGTAATAGATGTTCCGGCATTGAACGCTGCTTTCCTTAATACTCGTGATGGAGAACCTATAGATAGTACAAAACCCTATGCTACAGTTGCTTTTGATAATACAGATTTTAGTAAGAAACTTTTCTTTGTGTATATAAAAACTACTCCTGTACCTCTTAACACTCCTTGTGAGTTGTCAGATGATTATACTGTAGGAGTTGTGTTTGATACTACTGTATATTATCAAAAGGTAATGGATTACAGCAAAGAACTTATAAAGTGTTGCAGTATTCCTACAGCTTTTACAGATTTTGTACTAAGATGGGAAGCTTATAAGGCAGCAGTAGAAACCAAGCATTATTTAAAAGCAATAGAATTCTATAACCTACTGTTTAAGGAAGCGACTTCAGGAACATTAAGTAATGGAACAACTAAATCTTGCGGATGTCATGGATAAACTGTTATTTACATCTTTCCTGAATTACTTTAATACTTTAGAAGTAACAGGTTATGTGCCATGCAATCAAATGCAACAATTACTTATATTAAATCTCTATAAAGAAATCTTGGGAGGTAATTATGATACATATCTCACAGAAGAAGATAGAGAAGTAATCAATAAAGCATTGGATTGTATCTATGGAAGTACTTGTCTTATTCCTTATCCAGACTATACGAAAGGTTAAGGATTGCTCTTAACTGACTAAACAGTTTTATTAATATGGCTTAAAGGTACAGTAAATATTGTATCTTTGAGCCATTATTAAATATTAAAAGAATATGTTAGTAAAGGAACTTGTATACAGCATACTGGATTTACTTAAAACTAGTAGTGATGATGCTTTCTATACAGAAGACCATGTTCTCTTTTTAGTAAAGAAGTATAGAAGTTTTCTGATAAAGAAAGAACAAGATAAGGAGAAATCCTCTTCTGACATAGCTTCTGAATTTGAGTACCAACAGATATGCTTGGATTTAGAAGAAGTTTCTGCTATTGATGGTAGACCTTGTACTGGAGGGAATTATCTCAGAACCACCAATACTATTCCTAGAATACTTGAAGGTATTCAACCTAGAATATATCCGGTTGATTATTATCAGGGAACTAATATAAGCTATGTTTCTAGAGATAAGATGAGGTTTGTAGGCTCAAATCCTTATCTTAAAAACATTATATATATTAGTCTTGGACCAGATCTTCACTTTTATCTTACAAGCAGCAATCCACAGTTTAGGTACTTAAAGAAACTTAGAGTTAGTGCTATATTTGAAGATTTCGATTTAGCTGCTGATTATCTGTGTGATGATTCTGGACAGTCTGCAGTATGTGATGTATTGGATGAAGAGTTTCCTATAAGAGATTATTTGGTTGCTCCTTTAATAGAATTAGTTGTAAAGGAACTTACCGGATCTTTGTATAAAGTAGAAGATACAAAGAACAATGCTGCTGATAATCTGCCTCAGCAAGCTGTAGGACAACAATAAAGTAGGAGAAAATGGAAGAGAGAAGTTTTACAGAATTTACAACAAGACAGATAGGCCGAAGAGGAAAGAAGGTAATGAAAGTTACTAACTCTTGGGGAGTTTATGATGCTTATAAAGCAATCCGTAAAAATGGTTGGTATAGTATAGGAAAACCCATTAAAGAAAGTTGCTTTTATGCAGTAATAAGGGAAATAAATAAGCTTTTAGCTCAAGAGCTGATTAATGGGCAAGAAATAGTTTTTCCAGCTGGTATGGGAAAATTAGAATTAAGGAAAAGAAAGAATGGAGTTAGTATTGTAGATGGAAAGCTTAAAATAGGTTATCCTATAGATTGGGGAGAAACATTAAGACTGTGGTTTGAGGACGAGGAAGCAAGAAACAACAAAACTCTTTTAAGGGACGAATCTCCATTCTGTTATAGAGTATATTATAATAAGAGAGATGCAGACTATCAAAATCAATCTTTTTATCAGTTTACTCTTAACAGGAAAATTAAACAGGGATTAAAGGAAAATATAAAGAACAATAAAATAGATACTTTATGGCTACAGAAGTACAATACACAAGTATAAGAAGGGTGTTAGACAACTTACTTGACCATCCAATGTTAAGAGATTTGACATTGGAACAGGCTGTTAGATATACTCTGAGATTCATAGCAAAGAATGGATATTCTAAGCTGTATGAGAATAAAGAATCTATTATAGAGATAAAAGATTTTAGAGGGCTTCTTCCTTGTGGAACAATAAAAATCAATCAGGTTAAAGATTGCAAGACTGGTATCTGTCTTCGTTCTATGACTGATACTTTTAATCCTATAGAAGGTCATCCTATAGTAGAACTTACTTTTAAAACTCAAGGTCAGGTAATCTATACTTCTTTTCCTGAAGGGCAGATAAAAATATCATATTTAGCAGTTCCTGTTGATGAAGACGGTTTTCCTCTGCTAATAGATAATGAAATTTATTTAGGGGCTTTGGAGGCATATATCAAAAAGGAGATATTTATCATTAAATTCGATCAAGGTAAATTAGCTGCTCCAATTCTTCAGAATGCAAAACAAGATTATGCATTACTTGCAGGACAGTTACAATCAGAGTTTACTATACCTTCTACTTCAGAAATGCAATCCATTACAAATATGTGGAACAGTCTTATTCCTAGAATGAGTGAATTCTACAGTGGATTTAAGAATCTTGGAACTAGAGAGTTTATTGTAAATCATAATAATAACCATTAAACAGTAGACTATGCAAAAGAAAGTAATGCCTTGGAAGACGAAAGGAATGAACAGAGATTTATCTGTTTCTGCTTTCAATCCGGAGTTTTCCTTTGAAAATATGAACTTAAGGTTAGCTACCAATGAAGGTAATACTATGCTTAGTTGGGTTACGGAAAAAGGTCCCAATCAAATGACGTTTTCTGTAAACAATGTAGATACTTCTACTATAGCTGGTATACCTATAGGAACTGCTGTTATAGATAATGTATTGGTATTGTTTGCTACTACTAGAGGAGAAGATCATGTTAGTGGTACAGATTATATATACACACTTACAATAAACTTTACTACTCAAAGAATAGTTGTAGATACTTTCTTTAGCGGAGATTTGAACTTTGATGCTGAACACCCTTTGGAAACTTTGGTGTCTTATGAGTCTAACACTATAAAGAAAGTATACTGGGTAGATGGCAAGAATCCCTTCCGAATGCTTAATTTGGATGATAAACCAGTTCCTGAAATAGTAGGACAAAACGATCTTACATCTGTCTATTATAATGATGTATTTAATGTTCTTCCTACTCTTAAACTACAAGAAACTGTCTATATTGATAAGATAACAGGAGGTTCTGGTAAGTTTGTTTCTGGTGTAATTCAGTATGCTTTTACCTACTATAACAGACATGGTTGTGAAAGTAACATCTTCTATACATCAGGACTTAGATATATATCACCAATTGATAGAGGAGGTGCCCCTGATGAAATGGTTGATAATGCTTTTAAGATTAGAATAGAGAAAGTAGATACTAGATTTGATTATGTTAGAATATACTCTATACAAAGAACCAGTATCAATGGTACTCCTATCTGCAAGAGAATAACAGATATAGATATAGTTCCTCCTGTATCAGGAGATTTGACAATTACATATATAGATACTGGTACTACAGGAGATATTATAGATCCTTCTGAACTATTCTTCAAAAATAGAGAGACTATAATAGCTTCTACTTTGGAACAAAAGGATAATACTTTATTCTTGGGAAATATCAAGAAAGATACTTCTTTCAATATTCCTGATACTATAGTACTAAATCATAAACTCGTTAATACAAACAATGAGAGGTGTACCATAGCTACTGAGTTCCGTCCTATTAATATGGGAGAAATAGATTTGAACTCTCCTTTCTCTCATGTAAGTCAACTTAATCTATATGAAGGTAATGGAAATACTAGAGAGTATGGTATTCCCTGTAGTGGATTTAAAATAGGAAATACTTATAGATTAGGATTTCAACTGCAGGACAAAACAGGCAGATGGAGTGATCCTATTTATATTGATGATTATGAAGTTCAAGGCATAGGAACTGTTCCTGGAACTGGAGAAACAGATACCAGAAAGTTCCATCCTGAAATAACATCTATAATTAATGCAGGTGTGCTTAAAATGCCTCGTATTACTGCTACTATAGATACAACCACTAGTGGTGCTCTGATTGATTGTGGATATAGAAAAGTAAGACCTGTAATAGTAGTTCCTACCATACAAGAG
>Ga0256407_10009525_pt1 | contig 13890 bp, 13 predicted proteins | sample RumenRJG_04DNA_FD_193489 | JGI IMG/M metagenome (GOLD analysis project Ga0256407, IMG submission 193489) | Bovine rumen microbial communities from Lethbridge, Alberta, Canada - RJG_04 | ecosystem: Host-associated > Mammals > Digestive system > Stomach > Rumen | place: Canada: Alberta... | reverse complement strand
TTTGATTCTGATGTTCCTTTCTTTAGTAAAATGAGAGAATTATATGATGCAGCATTTAAAACTGAGTATTCAAGCTGGATAAAAAAGATTGAAATTACACGCTTTAAAAATGTAAAAGAAAATGTAATTGGTTGGTTTATGTATGGAAAGGTTCCTGCAAGTGAATTAGGTGCTTTAAATCATTTGCCTTCTCCATACAAACATATAGGAAATGAAGAATTAGATAGTAGTTATAATACTCCAATTGTTGCGTTTTGTAGAAAGCCAGGAATGATTATTAATTATAAAAGCGATTGGAATGTAAAAACTACAAAAGATGAGTATATTTTGGGTATGTTTGTTTTAAATTCTAAAAATGATATTACTTCACCGGTTACTATTAATCTTGATGAATATTTGAGAAAAGGTGAAAAATCGGATCATGCTATATGGGTTGATTACTCTATAAAAAATGGAGTTAAGCAAGTAAATATTGTAGGTAGTATATATTCTCAAATTAGATCTAGATTAGAATTAGAATATACTGAAAATAAAGTTGTTTCAGGACAAGGAGAACTTAACACCATTCTTGCAAATAAATTTGGTAAAAAATTCTTACCAGATGAAAATTTTGGTGATACACCTTCTAAGGCTAGAGGAAAAGGTTCTCGTGGAGGTTCTGGTCAAATACATAAAAGTAAGAATTATAATGTGTCATTTGAACAACGATATTTTAAAAAAGATTCCATAGCATTAGAGTATCGAATTGAATTGAAGGGTGAAATCAAAAAAATAGAAATATATAGTGTTATTAATACGATTTCCAATGCATGTAAAGTATCTACGTGGGAAGAAACAGGAATTCCATATCCTCTTAATATTGAGAAAATAGCAATTAGGTGTTTAAAGTATGGTGATAAATCTGTGGATGATAGTCCAGTTTTTGTGAAAGACTCAGGTGAATACATGTATTTTAAATATGAAATATTAAAGAGTAAAATGAATAAGAATTACGGTATAAAATTTGAAAAGAAGGATAAGTTTGTTCCAATAGAATTTATATTGAGAATAGCTTTTTCTACTACAGATAGAACTTTACAAGCAAATTTTGAATTCGATTTTGAGGAGGAATAATAATGAGTATAAAAGCAAAAGTCATTAATTTTTATCCAACTATCGATTCATATTTGGTAGATTCTCTAAAAACTAAGGTTAATTATAATTTTTGTTTCAAAGAAAATGATGATATTATTACTATTCCACATAAAGTTGATGGTAAAAGTATCAGTTTTGATACTAAAAATATAAATTGGAATAGTGATGATTATGATTTAATAGTTAATATTTCTTTGAGTATTGAAAATACTAAATGTTTATTTGGCCCTGATGGTGTAGCCCCTATTAATTCTAAAATAGGTGTTGGTATAGAATGGTTTTCTGCTCAGTCTAAAATAAGAGATTTTGTTATATCAAATGAAATTATTGATAATAACATATCAAATTATGTAGCAAATTTTGAATTTGTTTTACCTAAGCGAACATTTAATGGTAGTATTAATGTAAATGTTTCTTTATATTTAAGTGAATCAGCTGCTGTTTTATCTGAAAATGAGGATTATCTAAATAATACTTCAGGAATAATTTTAGGAAATATAGATGAGAAAGTAGTATTTTTATCTGGTTTTGGTTCATTATTTCCTATTAGAATTGAGCCTATTGATGACTCGAGATTGTGGAAATTACAAATTAATTATTCCGATCCCGAAATCAATTCTCTTTCCGATGGAATGGTTTTGATTTTAAATTCTAAACATAAAGATTATCATTTTTTAGATCCAAAAAGTAGTGATTATTGTGATAAATTTGCTGAAGAGATAGTTTCAAATGCAATTACAATGTTGCTATGTAAATTGAAAGAAGATCAGTATCTTGAAGATATTTCGGATGGATATATGAACGGAAGTATAATGGAATTTGTTAGATATTGTAAAGACACTTTGGAAATAGATTTTACTGACGCAAATTCAATTTGTGACTCTGTAAGAAAATTTGCTGATGGAAGTGATTAAAATGGCCTATAGAACAGTTAGTTTAGCAGAAATAAAAAAACAATATAATAAATATGTTGAATCTTTACATGTTGATTCCGCTTTGATTGATGAAAATTATCTTAAAATAAGAAATTTTTGTTTAAAAGAATATAATGAAATTAAAGAATTAGCAAAATCAAAGACATATGGTAATTCAGAAAAGTATACCATTGATTTACTGCTTGGTATAAAGTTATATGAATTTTTAAATCAGCAAGAGAGCTTTAATGCTAAATATGAATCAAATTATTCGTTTTGGAGGTATTTAGCAACAATTGTTATACCTGATATTGTTTCTGATAGATGGAAAATTGATAAAAGCGCGCATTTCTTTAGCAAACCAACAGCTATTTATCCATTCCAAATATATTGGTATATAAAACTATCTTGGCAAGGAACTATAGAAGAAACAATTGAAATATTAAAAGATAATCAAGAAGATCATATATTACAATTGGTCGATAGACCAAGCTCCATTGGAGTTAATGTAGATTTATATAGAAAGATTATGAAGAAATTAACTACAATTAATCCAAAAGAAAGAAAAAATAAATTTAGAATTGTTATGATGAAAAATACTAGTAAACTGGTAAATATTCGACCTGAAATATATCCTGGTGGATTAGATGCTTATGTTGATATGCTATATGCAAATATTTGATTATAAGGTGACATTATGGATGCAAAAGAATTGATTTTAATGATTAATAGTTTGACAAAGTCTAAAAGAATTGATGATTATGGTGGTTACGCTGTTAAAGTAAATAATTTACGTGGCGTAGCAATTGTTGTTGATGAAGACGTTGTAATAGATGAACATTTTCAAAATGTTGAAATAAAGAATTATGTTTTCCAAATTGATGGAGAATTGAAGAAGGTTATCTTTTTAAGTACTTCAGATGAATTTATGTCACCTAAATATGGAGCAATTTGTTTGGATTTCTTGGACTTAGAATCAAGGGAACAAATTAAAAAAGAACCTGTAAAATGGTTTTACGAATGGAGAGATTTGCTAGGGGATTCTAAAAAAGAAAAAACGATTTATGACATTGTTGGTGAAATGGCTGTTTTATTAAAACTACAAGAAACAGGTAAAACTCCAGTATGGGATTCTACAAAAAATGGCACATTTGATATTTCGACAAATGAAGCTGTTTATGAAGTGAAATCTTCTATAGTAAAAAAAGGTACATATGTTACTATTCATAGTCAATTTCAACTTGATTGTTCAGGGCTTGATAAACCATTATATATTACATTTGTTAGAATAGAAGATAATGATGCAGGGGTGTCAATTGATTCTTTATATAACAAACTGATCGAAAATGGTTTTTCAAAGAGCATTTTAGATGATTACCTGCATTTAAAGGGTTATTATGTCGGTAAAAATGAAAGATATAAAGAATTCCTAATTCACGAAATAAGGCTTTATTTGGTTGACGATAAATTTCCTAGAATAACTAAAAATGATTTTAAAGATAACAAAATACCAGATAATATAGTGAAATTTGAATATACAATATCATTAGATGGGTTAAAATATGAAATTATGAAGTAGGTGAGATAATGGTAAAATCTTATAATTTTTCTAAGCAAGGATATTTCTATTATGATTTAGAAAAGAAAACGATTGGAAGATTTCCAACTAAATCTAATTTGTTCCCTCATGGTTCTGATAATAGTTTATATTTTGGGATGATTTCAAATGAAGAAATTTGTAATATTTTTTGTAAGTTATTTGATGTAAAAAAAGTTGAGGATTTTTCCGGAAAAAATTATGATATGAAGTGTGGGTATGATGATATCAATGTTATATGCAATGTTAATGCACAGGGGCAAATTCAAATTAAATTGGCAAAAGATGGAACAATGTTTAGATTAACAAGTAATTATGCCTTTGATGAGATGAAAGAATTTGATTTTACAAAGATGATTATAGTTATCGATTTTATTAAAAAAGAAGTTCGGTTTAAAAATCCATTGGATTTTGAGCTATAGTAATTGTACATTATATTTCATAAATGTAAGTGATTGGTTTATATTGCCATTCTTTATGAGAATCATGTTATTTACTTATATGAGAATGATTTAAAACTGCATTAAAATATGCGATTGTAATTATCGCAGTTTTGTTGCAGTTTTTTATTTTTCTGGATATATTATAGATATAGAATATTAGTGAAAGGTGGCAATAATATGACAGTAATAGATTGGAATAAGGTAAATGAGGCAGAATATGATTGTAAGCCTTCAAGCTATAATGTATTTTTAACTAAAAGTGAAAAGGAAAGCTTAGAGTTTATCCAAAAAAGATATTCTTATTTATTAAAAAAACAAGCAAATGCTTTATCTACTTTAGTAAGATTAATTATTGAAAATACATATTTATATTTAAATAATAGTGAAAGAAGCTTCTTTACTGATGTAGAAAATGTATTAAATAAGAAATATTTTAAGGATTCTATAGATTATAATTTTAAGAAAAGATTAAAGGATAAAACTAAGGAATATGAATTTATACAGGAATTAGTAAGAATTCAATTATTAAGAGTACTATCAAATAGAAGTATAGATAGTGATGAGGAATTAATTAAGGTATCCTTTAGATTAACGAAAAACGATTCAAATATGCTAAAAATTATTGGTGGAAAGGTAAGTGTAACTATGGAGGAATTCTTAAGTGGATATTTAAGATATTTCTTAAATTTACCTGTAGATACTAGATATTATATATTGACCTATCCAAAACAATTAAAGCTTGATAGAGCGATTAGGGAGCATTCTTGTATTATCATTAATGGCATTAAATACAAGCCATATAAAGTAGTTAATTCAGATTTATTAATTTTAAGAAAGAATCTAATATGCTTTGATGCATATTGTGATTCCTTTCAAATCATAGATAGGATATATGATAAGGATATTATATATACAGAGGAATATTTTGAATTCACACAAGATGAATTAAATGTAATTGAGGCCTATAAGAAGCTAGATTATATTGATATATCCTTTAAGGTATTAAATGATGAGAATAAAGACATTAATAATCTTATTAGTGATGAAAAACGTTCATCACTAATTGTAGAAAGGAAGCATGAATTTCCTTTAGAGAAAATAAGAATTAAATATGTAAGAAATTTTATTCATATCTTAGAAAAAGCAAATAAGAAGAATATAGATTATTTATGCTATTCTGAGAATTATAATGAATTTAATAGGATTAAAAAGGATAAGCAAGAGGAATTTCATAAATTTATGAAAAGATTAAAAGAGAAGGATGAATAATGGAAATTATATTACTAGATAATAAAAGAGAAATGTGTGATGCTTGGGAGAAATACTTTAGTGAATTCGAGGATGTTAAAATCATTTGTGAGTATTTAGAGTTTGCAAGTCTAGATGATGTAGATTGCTATGTGTCACCTGCAAATTCCTATGGACTTATGGATGGTGGATATGATAAGGCACTTACAATGCTTTTTGGGGTGGAGCTTCAAAGAAGAGTACAGGATTATATTATTTCTAATCTTTATGGTGAGCAGCAGGTTGGATCATCTATTATTGTAGATATCCCAGGAGAAAAGAAAAAGCTAATTCACACCCCAACGATGAGGGTTCCTGCAAGAATTAAGGACCCTGAGGTAGTCTACACCTCAATGAGGTCTACATTAATTTGTGCACTAAAGAATAATGTAGGGAAAATAGTCATTCCAGCCTTCGGTGGGGCAACAGGTGGGCTTGCACCTGATGTCATTGCAGAAGAAATGTTTAAGGCCTATATTCAGGTATTTAAAATAAATATAAATATTCATAGCTGGGAGGATTTATGTACAAGAGAGGATATAATGTATTCTTATTTAAATAAGAAATAATACATTTTATACTTCTATTGTATTAAGTAAAATTGAATGGCAAATAAGTTTATATTTCATGATACAATATATTAGATATATGGTCTTGGAGGTGTAGCATGAGAATTGCAAGTGTAAGATACCCAAATAGTGATAAAACTCAAGATTATTTATGTATAGATAAAACCATTAAAGAAGGTGATGTAGTTATCCTTGAGGGTATGGATAAGCCTCATTATATTGCAGAAATTAAAAATATATTAGATACTACCTTACCCTTAAAGAAGGTATTATCTAAGGCTGTACTGAATAATAAAGTAACCCTATCCTCTAAATATATGGATATAACTACTATAGATACAGATTGTATTGTTAATTCCTTAGGAACCGATATACAGGAATTTGGTATGATCTGTAAATCCATTTATTATAAATCTGAATCAAAGGAATTAAAGGAATTTATTAAGAATCATAAAAAAGGAAATATATTTGATATAAAGGTTACAGATGCAGGTGTATTACCATCTAAGCATATTATTAATATTGTTATGCCTTATAAATATTCTGATGATTATAATAAGGCACTTAAAAAAGCCTTCTCCTTAGTCATTGATACAGCTATCGAATTAAAGTATAAATCTATTGCTATACCTTATATTGGTACTGGTGCGAATGGATATTCCTATGAGGATATTCATGAGGCTTTAAATGATGTTATGTTTATATATCAATATAAGCCTAATATTTCTATTGATATTGTATCCGTAAGATATCATTCTAGAAGTGATGAGATCTATCATGAATATGCAAATGTTTCAAATTATCCTATAAATAATAATAGACCATTCACCAGAAGGGAAGAATTTGTACTTGAAAGATTCGATGATTATAAAAATATAGGCTTAATTCAGGATGCCATTAGAAGGCATTATAGAGTAGAGGATGAAATATATATTGATTCCTTATATTCACCAGATGATTTCATTTCTAAGGTATTTAAAAATACAGATGATTATACTAGAAATATTTTAAGGAATATAATTCCTGATAATGCAAGAAAGAATATTGCAAGATTTAAAAAGCAGGTATCCAAAAAGGAAATATTTAGCTCTGCCTTTACATTAAAGCTAAACTTTACACAAATTGTTCAATATATGGAAATAGCAGGATATACATTCTCTCCTGTTTCAAAATATAATTTAGATATGGAGATATTTAAATATATTGTAGAAAATGATGGCTTTACGAAGCCTCTATGGGAAATGGAGGAATATTTTGAAAAATATCCTGAAATTTTAAAAATACTTATTGAATTTGAAGCACCCAAAAGAAAAAGAAATAATAAGGATGATTAAACACCCAATGCTTTGGGTGTTTTCTTTAACAAAAGTGTTAGTGTTAACACCAAAGGGGTAGTTTCATATTATATAATATAGGCGTAATCAGATGATATGGAGGTATATATATGGATTATAACAAAGAGGTTTTAGATTTATTTAAGGATACAAAGGGAAAATATAGAATAGTAAATCATTATGTAATGGATCATACCTATAATTTATGTGGAACAGATAAAAGATTAATGGATGTAATCCATAATACAAACGATTTATCCTATATGGTAAAGGAAGAGGATACATTAAATGTTTTACCAGATGGTAAAACAGATAATATTATCCTATCGAAAAAAAGAACCTTAGAAGCCGCTAAGGAATACAAGGGTAAAAGAGTTGCTATATTAAATTTTGCAAACAATCATTCCATTGGAGGTGCACCATGGAGTGCAGGAGCCCAGGAGGAATCCTTATGTAGGATATCTACATTATATAGATCACAAGAAAAATTTAAGGATGAATTCTATTTAAGACATACCACTATGTTTAAAAAGGGAATGATGAATGAAATGGGGAATGATGATTTAATCTATTTACCTAAGGTTTGTGTATTTAAAACAGATGAATCCCTACCTTTACTTATGAATGAGGAAGATTGGTACTATGTAGATGTAATTACATCTGCAGCGCCCAATTTACCTTTAGCTTACGATTTAGATGAATATAGAAAAATCATCTATAAAAGAATTGAAAAGGTATTACAGGTTGCTAAGAAGGAAAAGATAGAAATATTAATATTAGGTGCATATGGATGTGGTGCATTCCATAACCCACCTGAGGTTGTTGCCTCAATATTTAAAATGCTACTGCAGCAATACCATTTTGATGGGGTGGAATTTGCAATTTATTGTAGTAGCTATGACAAATTTTGTAATTATGAAATATTTAAAAACATATTGGGTAGAAAGGAAGAAGAATTATGATAGGTGCAATTATTGGAGATGTAGTAGGGTCAAGATTTGAATTTAACAATATTAAACACAAGGATTTTGAATTAGTAGTCGACAGGTCTTGCTTTACAGATGATACGGTAATGACTGTGGCTGTTGCGGATGTATTAATTAATGGAAATCCTTATAATAAGGATGATGTAATTGATACACTAAAAAAATGGGGTAAGAAATACCCTTATGCAGGCTATGGTGGACATTTCTTTAACTGGGTACTTGGTAGCAATAGAAAGCCATACAATTCCTGCGGTAATGGTAGTGCCATGAGAGTTTCTGCAGCTGGCTGGGTAGGAAAAACGGAAGAAGAGGTCATTGACCTAGCGAAAAGGGTAACAGAGGTTACCCACAACCACCCTGAAGGCATGAAGGGTGCTATTGTAACTGCCTTATCCATTTATTATGCAAGAATGGGTAAATCTAAGGAATTCTTGAGGGAATATATGGAGAGGGAATATCCAGAGATTAAAAAGTTAGATTATGAGGAATTAAGAAGAACCTATCGTCATGAGGCTGAAATCTGTCAGGTGACACTTCCACAGGCCCTATATTGCTTCTTAATTTCGACCTCCTTCGAGGACTGCTTAAGAACAACAATCTCCATTGGAGGAGATTGTGATACCACATCCGCAATTTCTTGTGCAATTGCTGAAGCATTCTATAAGGAAATACCAGAATCCTTAGTGAAGGCAGTAAGAAGAAAGCTACCTAAAGAAATGCTTGATGTAGTGGATAGGATTTAAAAATATACAATAAGGTGAGGTGAAGCTCATGGCAATTTTTAAGGATAAGCTAATTAAATGTGAAGGCTGCGGAAGATTCTATGAATCTTCCTATCCTGCACTCATTCGTATACCAAAGGATAAGGATTTAAAGCCTCATGTATTAAATGCAGATATTCATTTTCATACATGCCCAAATTGTAAGGAGGAGACATTTTCTCCAGAGGGCTTAGTTTATATCGATGATGAATGGAAGACGATTACCATTGGTAATCGATATCCTAATGCCATTCATGATCGAATGGATTTTTTAAACGATTTTATGGATTATAAATTCTATGTTACTGATGAGCTTTGGACTCAAATTGATATTATCAATGCCATAGACAATGGCTTTGATCCACTTGCGTTAGAATTTTTAAAATTCGATTTTAAAAGGTTAATTGAATCAAAATACAAAAATCTAACCTTAGAGCATGCCTCTTATGATTTCGAGGTGGATGGCTATGGCATTAATATAGTATATGTCGTAAAGGATATTAATGGTAAATCCTTCGATAAGGTTAAAGCTATACCATATGAAACCTACAACAAATATGTAGATAAGATAGAAAAATTTAAACCAGGTATGGACCAAGGAGTAATTTCAGAGACCTATGTAAGAAAGCTATATTCTCTTGCAAGAAACTTGGAAATAGAGGATGCAAAATCCTCTATTCATACTCTTTTCATTGTAAGTGATTTACATGATGAATTATCTATAGCGAAAATAGATTCCTTTAATAAGAATAAATTTATGGAAGGAGATTTAATAGCTATAATAGATAATGAAAGGAAGAATAGTAGAATTTATTTTGGTAGAATAGAAAAAATAATCACAATGAGTGATTATGAATACTATTCTTCAATTAAAGATCTACCTACTGCAATCTATAAGATTAAGGATTTAGAATTCGATTGTAATTTTAATTCCAATATAGTATTAAATAATGAAGAATTAAAGGATTCTCTAATCCATGAATTAGAGGATCATAAATTCGATTTATTTATGAATTCTAATATTATAATGCCTATAAAAGTATTATCCGAGGATAATACAATGGGATATTTTCAATATAACCTAAAGGATAGGATATATTTTCCTATCTATTTAGATAAAAATGATATTAAGTCAAAAAGTATTGATTTAGATTGTTTATCTATCCATTCAATGAAGGATGCATTAGATAGATTCTTTAATGTATGCTATCCATATAGTGGTATTATCATTAATCCTGATACAGATAAATTTGTTCTATCTATTAATAATGTATTAGAAATAATAACAAACCATTTTATGACAAATAGTGATTCTATGGAATATTTCCTTAAGAATGCAAGTGAAGATGAAATAGAATATATTGGTATAGATAGCTACAATATTATTAATATGGTCTATAATACAGAAAAGGGACTAGATAATATTAGAAAAGAATTAAATCTAACAGAGAAGGAAGCAGATCAATTGCTAGATAAGGGATATGATAAGATTCAGGCTATCTTAAAATCAAAGCTACTTATGTAATGGAGCATCAGAAGGATGCTCTTTTTATATTTATTAGTAAATTTGAAATTGATTAGGTATTGACCATATAACGACAAAAATCCTAGGAAAGCCTAGGATGTTAGATTAAGTTAGTAGTGTTATCTCTTTTTCTTTTTGTTGTAAATATCTAATGGAAGGACCGAATGAAATTGCATATAAAATAGTAAATACAACTCTTTAATGTGTATGATGAATCAAAGTAATTGAAACGTAAATGATATGAAATGATAATAAAGTGTAATATTTAATTAAAGATACGATGTTTATACCTGACAACAATATGCAAGTTTCAAACCGCTCATTGCCGAACGGCACGATGTGGTGGTGTGAGAGGGGATGGAAGATAGTTAGAAATAATTATTTTCCTACTCTACTCGATTTCTTAAAATCTTAATTGCATAGAATTATAAAATGAAATGTAAATAAGATTATTGTGGTCATTTTTTTGTTTATATGTTAAAATTGATTGAAGAGATGTTTTCGAATATATAGGTGGAAAAATGGAATATAAGGTATCTTATTACAATATTAAAGTATCTGAAAAAGAAGAATACGTATTTTTGTGGAATACTGCGACAGGAAGTCTTATCAAATTAGAAAAAGAATATTATTTTTTGTTAAATAATGAAATAGAAAAATTGCCTCTAGATATATTTGAGGGTCTACTTAAAAATGGTTTTGTAGTTGATGAAAATATAGATGAAGCAAAAAAAATAATATTTGAAGGAAAGTTGGCTAGGTTTGGAAAAGGGAATACATTACTATTTGTCATTGCTCCCACTTTCAATTGTAATTACAGGTGTTCATATTGCTTTGAAGAAGGTATTGATAGATCATTATCAATGGAATATGAAACGATGATTGATACATATAATTTCATAATTAGAACTATAGAAAGAAATGCCAATATTAAACATTTAAATATTCAATGGTTTGGGGGTGAACCTTTATTAAAGTTTGATGAGGTCATCAAGCCATTATCTTTAAAACTGATTGATTATTGTCTTAAAAACAAAATTGAGTATAAGGCTTCAATAATTACTAATGGTGTATTTCTTAATAATAACATTATTTCTCAAATGGTTAATGACTTAAAAATTACGAAGATTCAAATATCTTTTGACGGAACTGAGGAAAATTATTGTAGAATTAGAAAAACGACGAGTTCTTCATTTAATAGAGTTAAAGATAATCTATATAGTCTTTCATCTTATTGCTATACAAATAATATCAACGCAAAGATACATGTTAGGATTAATATCGATAAAAATAATATTGATGATGCCTTTAAATTGGCAAGAGAACTGAAGGGAGATTCAAGATATACAAATAATATCTTTATTTATCTAGGTAGAATACGTGGATGTGAAGGTGCATTTTCGTTTAAGGAATTTGAAGATATCCAAATACAATTTTCGGAAGAATTTGATGTTCATTATGGAATAAAAGAAACTAAAAGAATATGGTGTTCCCAACATTCATTTAATTCATACTGCGTAGGTCCTAGAGGTGAATTATACAAGTGTGAACATTTTTTTGGTAATAAAGATAAAGAAATTGGTAATGTAAAAGATAAAGTTAAATACACTAATGACCTAATCGATTTCATTGATAAAGATGTCGCTATTGAATGCAAAAAATGTCAATTGCTTCCTATCTGCATGAGCGGATGTCCAGCTGAAAGAAAAGATAGTGATAAATCATGTCAATTCACATTAAAATGGTGTTTATACATGATGAAAAAGAAAATTGAAAGGAGGTATTCCAATGGAAGTGTTAGAAAAAGGTAAAGATTACGAAGAAGAAACAACTGATGATCCATGTGGAGATTATACATGTGGATGTGTTGGTTGCAATGATTGCGATGTCTGCGACACAATCGGTGGAGACGATGATTAATACTTAGAGTATAATTAAGCAATTGTAAAATCGTTATAATTTATAATGAATAAATCGAGTGAAAAAACTCGATTTTTTCTTGTAAGTAACAACACAATTTTATTAAAAATGTCTTAAGTGAATAAAAAATAAAATTTTTCAAAAAAAGTGTTGACTGCTCCATTGGAGCAGGTTTTTACTATAATTAGAGGTGATGATTTTATGACAAAATTGACTAGTCTTAAGAAGATAACAGAGCTAAGTAGAAAGGAAATTCAGTCTTTGGAAACAGGTCCAGAAAGAATTATAGAGAAAAGGAATGTTAGATCAGGTATAGCATATGAATATAATGATGAGGAAATTGAACTATTCTTGATGGCAAGTTTTTTTAAAAAATGTGGTTATTCTAATAAAGATGTAAAAACAATGGTTGATAAATTCTATGAAGATAGAAAATGCGCATTAAATGAAGCAATCGTTGCAATGAGTTTAAGGGTACAAAAGTTAACCCAGTACATACAAATTGCGGAAAATATGGCAAATTCTGAAATTACTATTCCAGATATAATAAAATTGTATCGCTTGGATGCAGATGTATCGTATGAGGATATAATAACCATATATAGTTATCTTTCGCCATATTTCGAAAAAAGAAATATTAATTCTATTTCAAAGTATATAGAATTAGAAGTAAAGAACTTTATAGAGTATGTATTTATGTCCGAGAAAGAATATAACAGTTGTTTTGAATCGTTTAATGTTTCAATATTTTCAAATCAAATCGAAGTTTTAATTGAATCTATCTTTAATAAGATTGGATTTTATATTGCCTCTGTCATTAAATCAATAGTTAATGAGATTGTTTCATCCAAGAAACTCGATAAAGAGTTTTGCCGGATGTTTGAACAATGCATAGAGAAATACTTTGAAAAGAATAGAGAATTATTTGTTGAATATAAGGAAAGTATTATTGCTGATGATATAATGAAGAACTCAAATAAGTATTCATTTGATAGTAAATACGTGCAGGACTCTCTTCAAAAAATATATGATTTATATACATTTAATTTCTCTTGGGGATTTGATATTTTAGATGATTTTGAATTTAGAGGAAAGTTCGGAAATTCTTTGATTTTGAAAAAAAATCTTAGTGATGATGAATATAAAAAGGTTCTTTTTCTATCAAATGCAATTTTATATTTTGTAAATAAAAAAAGAAAAATGATAAAAAGGGGAAAAAAGAATGCGAAGAATTAAAGAGTTTTGTAAGAAGCATAAAAAAAAGATTATTATTGGTGGTGTGGTTGTAGGAGTTGCAGCTGGTACTTTGCTTGGTTACAAAATATACAAAAACAGTATGAACCATAGTCTAAAATTAGGTATTGATATCCCAAAAGCACCAAATAATGATATGAATTCAATTCCTCTAATTAATAATGAT
>Ga0256407_10009522_pt1 | contig 13893 bp, 7 predicted proteins | sample RumenRJG_04DNA_FD_193489 | JGI IMG/M metagenome (GOLD analysis project Ga0256407, IMG submission 193489) | Bovine rumen microbial communities from Lethbridge, Alberta, Canada - RJG_04 | ecosystem: Host-associated > Mammals > Digestive system > Stomach > Rumen | place: Canada: Alberta | collected... | reverse complement strand
TAAAAAAATTAAACAAAAAGAAAAAATTCATTTAAAAAAAAAAAAAAAAAAATAATAAATAAAATTAATTCTAATAATAATAATAATATTGATTATAATTTAAATCATACAAGACAAACAAAATATTCTTCTTTAAATTATTATATTGCAAATTCTAAATTTAATATTAAATATTTATCTTGTTATTTGAAAAAGAAAAGAATAAAAAATAAAAATTCAAGTATGAATAAAAATAATAATTTTATTAAATTTAATAATTGTGATTTAATTTTAAAGAAAAACAATAAAAAATTTTCATATTCAAATAAACACACTCCTTCAAATTCACTTTTAAAACTAAATACAGTAACAACAAGAATAAATAAATTTTTAAATAATTTAAATTTTCAAAAAGATAGAAGTAATAGTTGTGATGAAAAACCAAAAAAAAAAATAATTAATATAAAAAATAAAAATTCAAATAAAATAAAAAATAAAATTAACAACAATTCATATTGTATAAATACAAAAAAGAAAAATTCACAAAGTCAAAAAAATATATTATTAAAAACAAATATAAAAAATAATACAAATAATAATAATTATTTAATTAAATATCCCCTTAGTGAAAATAATTATAAAAAACATTATGAAAGTTACAACTGGGAAGAAAAAAAGAAAAAATTACAAAAAAATTTAGAAATAGAATTTATAAAAAACTTAATAAAAACAGAAAATAAAAAAGAAATTACCAATCCAAAAAATCAAAACAGAAATAATATAATTTCAAATAATAAAACAAATAAAACTCAAAAAATAACATCTCGAAAAAAAATAGAAGAAAATAAAGAAGAAATAAAATTAACATCAACATCAAAAATAAGTAATTCAACATTATCATCATCAAATAGAGATTGTCATTATTATTTAAAATTATCATTAAAATTATCACAATATATAAAATCATATTATTTAAAATATAAAAAATTTCCAGAAACTTCACTTTCTTTTTATAAATATGGAAGATTAATTGGACAAGGCGCTTTTGGTAAAGTTAATATTGGATTAAATGTTTTAACTGGAAAAATTGTTGCTATTAAATCTTTTAATAAAGAAAATTTAAAAATTAATAATTTTGAAAATCAAAATAAAATTTTATATGAAACTAATTTAATGAAAAAATTAAATCATAAAAATATTACTAAGATATTAGAATTATTTGAAAGTGATAATTATATTTTAATTATTATGGAATATATTAATGGAGGAAATTTATTTTCTTTTGTTAAAAAAAGAAGAAAACTTTCAGAAAAAACAGCAAAATTTTTATTTAAACAAATAATTGAAGGAATAGAATATATACATTCTAAAAATATTGTACATAGAGATATTAAATTAGAAAATATTTTAATTGATTTAAAAAATAATATTAAAATATGTGATTTTGGTATTGGTAAAATATTAAATAATAAAAATGAAAAATTATATGATCAATGTGGAACATTAATGTATATGGCACCTGAAATATTAATAAATAAAAAATATGGTTTTGAGCCTTTTCCAATTGATTTATGGTCATGTGGAATTTGTTTATATATTATGTTAAGTGGTACAATTCCTTTTTCAATTTATGATAATAATAATAATAAAAATAATTATAATAATAATAGTAATAATAATAATAATAATAATAATTATAAAAATAATGATGATTCAAATTATCATGAAAAAGATTCTAGAATATTACAATATAATATTATTAATAATGAACCAAAATCTATTGATAATATTTCAATTGAAGCTGTTGATTTAATTATGGGATTATTAAATAAAGATCCTAAGAAAAGATATAATATTTATCAAGTTTTAAATCATCCTTGGTTAAAAAATGAAAATATGTTTAATTATAAATATCATTTATTTACTAAAGCAGAAATGATTATGTTAAGTAAAACTTTTATTGATTATAGATTTGCTAAAATTGAAGATATTAAAGAAAATTTTACTATATCAAATTTAAAAGATGATAATATTAAAAAAGAAATTACTAATTGTTTAACTAAAAGTTTAATTTTAGCACCTTATAATACTAATTTTAATTATAAAAATAATTATAGTTATGAAGAAGATAAAATTCCCTTATATGAATTATTTCAAAAAGAAAATGATAATATAAAAGAAAAAAAAGATGAAAAAGAAATTAAAATAGAAAATGGAATAATTATTTTTGGAAATAAAGTAAAAGAATTTAATGTAAGTTATGAATTAAATAATAATGGTGAATTAGATAATGGAATAATTATAAATACAAAAAGTGATAATAATTCAAGTTTTTCAAATAATTTTTTAAGTAATGAACCAAGTGGTTATTATTTTGATGATGAAGATAGTATTATTTTAAAAAATAAAATTAAAAATATTGATTTTTCTACTTTTGGGAGAGTTGAAGATGAAAATGTAAAGTTTGAAAATATTCTTAAAAAAATTGAAGATTTTGGTTATAATAAAGATTATGTTAGAAATTGTATTAAAAATAATATTTTATGTCATGCAACTGCTGTATATTTTTTATTGAGTAATTATGAATATATTTAAATTTTTTTCATTAATTTATAGATATTATTTTTTAATTTTTTTATATGAAAAAAAGAGTATTTAAAGTAAAATATAGTTTTATACTTTAAAAAAACTAAAATTAAAAACTAAATAATAATTTTAACAAATTATATATAATTATCCATTGTATTTAATTATTAGTATTATTGTTTTGATTTATAATTTTACTTTTTTCTCCTTTTCTATTCATTTTTTGTAAATTTTTTAATAAAATTGAAATTAAAGATATAATAATAAAAACTATTATTAAAGTTTCATTATGATTAGGATTAATATCAATTGGTGAATTGGAATTATTTACTCCTGAATTATTTATTGATAATCCATTTGAATTTATATTTCGATTAAATAATCTCAAATTAATAATTGAGTCTATTAAATTTTGAAATGCTTGATTTGCAGTTGTACAAATACAATGTTCTCTTAAATGTTCCATAGTTTTAAAAAATATATTTTTTATTATAAAAAAATCTTTAAATAAAAAATAAAATTTATAATTTTTTTATTTTAAAATGGTTAAAAAAAAACAAAAAAAAAATTATCACAAAAAATAACATTTTTAATTTAATTTTAAAAAAAAATGAGTGAAGGAAGTCTAAATTTCAATATAGAAATAAATGATGACAAAAACTCAAATAATTTAATAGAAAATGAAGAAAATAAAAAAGAAAATAAAAAAAACCAAAATAAACCAATATCAAATAATGAAGATAATTCAATAATAAACTATTATAATAAATCATCACATCCAATAATAAGTACAATTAATTTATTATTTAAATTAATAAATATAATAATTTTCATATTTCAAGGTTTATTAATAGAAAATGATTCAATTGGAATAATATTTATAATAATAATTGGTTCATGTGATTTTTGGTATACAAAAAATATAAGTGGTAGATTTTTAGTTGGATTAAGATGGTCTAATAAAATAAAAGAAAATGGAAATGAAGTTTGGATTTATGAAAGTAAAAATGAAGAAAATATGAATAAAAGTGATACTTATATTTTTTGGACTTGTTTATATATTTCAAATGCTTTTTGGATTTTTTGTTCTTTTTGGGAATTTATAAGATTTAAATTTATTTCTTTTAGTGTTTCTTTTGTTTTATTAATTTTTAATTCTAGTAATTTATTTGGTTATTTGAAATGTTCAAAAATACAAAGACAGAAAATTGAAAGTATTAAAAATAAATTTATTGGAAAAGTTGGAAAAGATGTTATGATGAGTCAATTAAATTATTAAATTAAATGTATTTTTTATTTTATAAAAAAAGATTATATTTTCTTTTTCTTTTTTTATTTTATTTTTTTTAATTTTTTTTATTTTATTAAATTTAATAATAGATGAAGGAATATATTTATTATTATATATATTTGAATGGACTTTTTTGAAATGCTTGTTCAATATGAAAAAAATTTTGAAAAGAAAATAACAGATAATTTAAATATATTTAAGAGAGAAGTTATAAATTATTCAAATATAAAAAATAATGATATTAATTTTGATAATATTGAAGAAAAAAATATAAAAGAAATAATTAAAGAAATTTCAACATCTAAAATATTACATCAATTTTTACATTCTAAATATAAACTTTCAAATAATAATAAATACACAATTTTTGCAAAAGATATTAAAAAAAAAGAAAACTATAATTATAATAATCAAAAAGATATTAATTTGAATAAAATTATTAATATCCCTATATTTAAAAATAACTTAATAGAAGAAATTAAAAAAACAATTTTTCAAAATATCAAAAATAAATATCTTTTAAAATTAAATGAATTATTAACTGTAAAAAAAGATATTACAAAAAATAATTTAAAAATTAATATTAATAATGAAAATGAAGAAAATTCATTAATTCAAAATCTAATACCTATTACTAATAATCAATTATTTGTTCCAATCAAAAAAAAAATTCAATTAAATGAAAAAAAAATTAAAACAAAAAATAAAACTTTTAGAAATGAAAATAATAATTTTGGTGTTTCAAAAGATTCTCAAAATATTAATTTTAAAAATATTAGAATGAAAAGAAATAAAAATAAAGAGATTTTTTTAAATAATAATAAATCATCTTTAATTTCTTTTTTAATAGAAAATGGGGGATTAGAAAAAAATAATAATATTAATAATAATAATAATAATTTTGATAAAACATATGTAAAAAATATTCATTTTTTAAATAAAAAAAATTCTTGTGGTTCTGAAAAATCTATTTCAATTGATAAAAAATTTTTAAATAGAATTGAAAGTCAAGGTAAAATTACAATAAATAAATTAAAAATCAAAGATTTAAGAAAAAGAATTAATCAAAATCATTCACCAAAAAAAATACAAGATAATAATATTAAACAACCAATTAATTTATTGGAAAGAAATAATAATTTATCTATTAAATTAAAAGGGAAAAGAAATTTATCTTCTAAAAATTTGATTAAAAGTAATTATAATATTGAAAAAGATAAAAATTAAATTTGTAAATGTAAAAAATATGTGATAATTTTTTAATAAAAGTATTTTTATAAAAATATAAGAAAAATATATTATAAATGTGTAAATGAATAATTATGTATACTGGATATAAAATTAATTTTTTTAAATAATTTTTTATTCAAAATTTTTATTTTTTTTCATTTTTATTTAATCTATAAATATTAAAAGGATAGAATATTTAAATTTAAAGGTTTAAAAAGACATTAAATATAATTGACACTTTATTATATTTTATGTTATTATCATTTATCTAAAATTCCTTATTTTATATAAAATATTTAAATTAAATAAATAAATTATATAAGTATTATATTTTATATTTTTATTATTTCCATTTTTGAAAAAAATTTTGCTTTTTATTTTTCAGATTTTTATTTTGTAAATTGGAGCTTGATTTATTTTTATTGTTTTTAAAATTATATGAAAATCCAGTATAATTATTTTGATAATTATCATAATAATTATCATTTTTTATATAATTATAATAATCATAATCTTCAAAAAATTGCCTATTATATAAATTATCATATGAATCAGAATAATTTTTTCTATTATTATAAAGATTAATACTATTATTTTTCTTTTTTTTTTTACTATATTTTTTATAGTTTGATTTTTCATTATCATTTTCATAATTTTCTATTTCATTATTATTAATATTAATAGGAATATTTGGTATTAAATTAATATCAATTTGATTAACAATTTCAAAATAATAAGGTTTCCAATTTCTTTTTTCTTTTTCTATTATATTTATTAGTTTTAATTTTAAATATAAAGGTATTTCAAAATAATTTTTTTTATTTAAAACATTTCTTAAAAATTGAATTTGTTTTTTAATTTCTTTATCAAAAAAATTCATATCATAACTTCTAATTCTATCTTTTTGATAATACATTAAACAAGTAGCAAATTTATCTAATAAAATAATAATACTTTCTAAATAAATATATTTAATTAATTCTCTATTTGAAAGTAAATCATCATCACCATTTTCATATTTATTATATTTTTCAATTAAATTATTTATTGTTTGAACACCAACTTTTTTAGAAACTAATTGAACATTAATTAACTCAGCAATAAAACATAAATTTCCAAAGACATAATTTTTATTATAAATATGATTTTTAATATTTTTAAAATTTTTTTTACAAATATCAATTAATCTATTTCTCAAAGGAGATTTTATTTTTTCTTTTTTTGGAACAAGACATTTATCTAAATCTTTACATAATTTTGCATATAAAGGACGAAATTTATTTTCATAAATTGATTTTTGAAATAAAATATCAATAAATTTTTCTTGATTAAAAGGATTATTAATAATAAAAGGAACAATTTTATTTCTTATATCAATATAATTATTAATTAATATTATATTTAAATATTCAATAAAATTTCCTTTTATTTCATCTTTTTTAATTTCATTTATAAAATTAGGTAAATCAATTTTTATTTCTTCTTCATTTTCTTCATCTGAATATCTTAAAATATTTTGTTGAGATTTTTTTTTTGGACTTTCATTATTTTCTGAATTTAATTCTTCATTTTCTTCTGAAATAACTTGATTATATAAAGTTCCAGGTTGATTTTCTTCATTTTCTAAAATGGAATTTTCACTTTTATTTTTTAAATTATTACTTTTATTACTTTTATTATTACTTTTATTATTACTATTATTACTACTTGAATTTGAATATGTATAATCATTATTTGATGATATTGAAATTGGTGTTTTAAATAATTTTTCTTCATTTGAAAATTTTTTATTAATTCCTTTTTGAAAATTATCTTTTAATTCTTTATTATTTAATAAAATATTTTCTTCTTTTATAACTTCAGTTTTATTTTTATTTTTATATTGTTCTTTATTAATTTTATGTATTTTCATATTTAAAGGATAATATGGTTTTGCTGATTTTAATAAAGGAGTTTTTTTATTTTTATTTTTATCAAAATCACTAAGTGATGTCATACTATATAATTCATTATTATTATTTTTTGGTGTATTAAATAAACTTGTATTATTACTTAATATTATTTCTTCTTCATCAATTCTTACTTGATCATCTTGTTCAATTTTTTTTAATATTGAATTTATTTTATTTGAACTTTCAGTTAATTCTTTTTTACTATCTGAATCACTTATTAAATTTTCTAAATTTTTATTATTTGTTTTATCATTATTTAAATCTTCATTTGTTATATTATTATCATCTAAATTTGAAAAATCTTCATTTAATGAATCTGTTAATAAATTATTTATTATATTACTATTATTATTGTTATTATTTTCAATTTTTTCAATATTGTTTTTCAAATTTATATGATCTTCTACTGATTTAGTTAATAATTTATTTTCATTTGAAATTTTCCAATTTTTAAAAGATTTAATATACTTTTCTGAAAATTGAATTTTTTCTCTTTCTTTATCATCTAATTTTTTTTCATTACTTTCATTTTCTTCTTCTGAAATTAAAAAATAATTAGATGAAGAATTTTTTTTAGAATTTCTTGAAGAAAAAGATGATAAACCACTTATATTAATAGAAGTACTATTATTTAAAGAACCATTTGAGTAATTATAAATTTTAGTTGTACTATTACATAAATTATTATTTGAAAGAGAAATTTTATTTAAAAATATTTTACTTATTTTCTTTTTTTGAATTGAAGATTTTGATAAATAATTTTTTTTAATATTTATATATCTTAAATAATCAGGTCTATTATTATTATTATTTAATTTAATTTCAATTTCATTTTCTTTTTCATTATTTCTTGAAATATTATTATTTGAATTTTGAAAAAATTGATTTTCTTTACTATCATTTATTATATTATTATTTATATTTTTATTTGTTAAATTTTCAATTAAAGATTTTGTTATTTCTTGTGATTTTATATTATTAATTTTATCATTATTTAAATATGAATCAAATATCATTTTATTAAAAGAATTTTTTTTCTTTTTTGATTTAATTTTTAAAGATTGTATTAATTTATTTTTTTCAAAACCTTCATCAAACTTTTCTATTTGAAATTTAACAGTTTTTATTTTTTCTAAAAAATTTATTTTATTTGTAATTTTATTATTAGGATAAATTGGATTATTTTTTTGTAAAATATATTTTTCATTTTTTCTAATTCCAAAAGAATAAGTAAGTTGATGTGTTGGTTCTAATTTAAATTCATTTGGATAACCATTACCAATACATTTTATAATTGTTGATTTATTTTTTAAATGATGTTTATTTCTAGAATTATGACTTAATGACATTATATTTTATTAATTTTACTATTATACTAATTTTTTTTTCTTTAAAATAAAAGAAAATAAATATATTATAATAAATTAAAATAATAAGTCAAAAAAAAATATTTATTTTTTCTTTAAATAAATAATTATTATATTTATAATTAAATCAAAAATTAAAACACCAATTATTGTTATTCCTAAATTAATTAAACAAATATATTGTAATTCTTTATGTATAACTGAAAAAATATAATTAAAATAACAAAAAATTAATCCAAATAATATATATATACAATATAAAATAATAGAAATTTTTTCAAGATTTTTAATAAATCTAATAATAATCTTTTTTTTATATTTTGAATTTTTTAAAATTTTTCCTTTTTCCATAAAATAAAAAACAATTTGTTGAATAATACAACATAAAATAATCGTAATTAATATAGTAATATAATTTCTTAAATTTAATATTGAATTTTCATTAATTGAAAATGTAGAAGAAAAACAAATCAAAGAAAATAAAAATAAATTATGAGATATTTTTAAAGAAAAAGGAAAAAAAATACAATTTTTAGAAAAAGAAGAAAATAAAGATAAAATAAATAATTTTTTTTTTATAATTTTAAATCCTTCTTTTATAAAATCAATTTTTTTCTTTTTAATATCACCTTGAAAAGTAAAAATTCCATTTCCAATAATTAAACTTTCATTACTTAGCTCAGTATTTGTATTTGAATTTGTATTTATTTCACTATCACTTCTATAAAAAGTATTTAATTCAATCATTTGATTTAAATTATCATTTCCTAAATTCATTATTGAATTATTTTCTTTTGGAGGATTTGATTTTGATGATAAGAAATGATGATATAAATATTTTTTTCTTTTTTTTATTTCATAAAAGTAAAAATAACAAAAGAAAAATAAAATTAAAATAAGCAAAATAAAATTGAAATAATGAAAATATATTTCAGAATTGAAATTTGGAAAAGAATAAATAATTTGATAACAAGTAAATATCTTTATTCCAAAAATTTCTACATCATTTTCAAATGTTATATTTTTTTCAATATTAATATTACTATCATTTGATTGACATTGACATTTAATTATTTTTTTTATTAAATTAAAACTTTCTAAATCACAATTTTCAGGACATAAATTTAATTCATTTAAAATCATATTTTTTCTTTCTTTTAAATCAATTTCTTTATTATCAATAATAAAAGATATACAAGGATTTAAATAAAATTGAGATGAATAATTAAAAATATCATATGAATTTAATGTTGAAATTATATCTTTTATATTTTTATCTTCCAAAATTTTAGATAATAAAATAGTATTATTTGTTTTATTAATTGGAAATTGTTTAATATAAGTACAATTTTCAGTTAAATTAATTTCATCTTCTTTCTTAAAAAAATAAAAAGTAAAATTCATCATATTACTTTGATTTATATTTAAAGCAATTATTAATTCAGATAAATTATATTCTAATTTTTTTTGGCATTTGTCAAGAAAAATTAAAGGAAAATTAGAATAATCATTAAAATTTAATAAAAGAGGTGAATAATAAATATAATAACTTTCATTAATCAAAACATTTTTTAAATTATAATAAGGTTTAAAATCATCATTATATAAAGGTAATAAATTTTTCAAATTTTTATAATTATTTTCTAACTCATTTAATTTTTCACAAGTTTTATTTTTCTTTCCAGTAAATAAAATATAATTTTTCTTACACATATTACAATTTTTAATTGAATCACATTTTTCACATTCCTCATTACATTTTAAAAATGAATTATTATTTTTATTTAAATAATAATTATTTGGTTTATCCATTTTATAAATACAATTCCATAAATTTTTATTATTATCATAAAAAAATGAATAGTCGTCAATACAATCCCTACAATTATTATTTTCATAATTTCCTTTTGAATAACAATTTTTACAATTTTGATAACATTTTTTATAAATTGTAAAATTATCTAAATAATAATTTTCAGGAGTTTCATTATAACAATTATTATAATTATCATTTTCCTTTTTATAATATTTATCAATACAATTAATACATTCATTATTTTTTTCATTTCCTAATTTTTTACATGAATTACAATTTTTAAAACATTTTTTAAATTTTTTATCTATTATATCTAAAAAATAATTAGGATTTTCCTTTTTCATATAACATTCAGAATAACAATCAGTCTCATTTCCTTCAATAAAATAATTATTTTCTATACAAGAAATACATTTTAGTTCATTGAAACCAAAACTTAATTTACTACAATTTTCAAATGTTCTATTAATAACTTTAAAATTAAGATAATAAGTATTATTTGATTGATTTTTATCTGTGTTACTTTTTCCAGTAAAAGTAATATTTATTTCTCCATAATTATTAAATTTATATTTATATTTTAATAAAGGATATTTTTTATTTTCTGAAAGTGTGTTATTTTCATAATCAAATATATCAATAGAATTATTTAATAGATTTGTAAATATAATAAATAAAGAATTAGATGAATTAAAATTACCATCATAAATATCTTTTATATATTCACTTGTATCTAATTCATATGTTTCACTTAAATTAAAAATTTCATCAAATGATTTATTTATACAATTATATTCTATTGGTATTATAACAGTGAAATTATAATTCGTTTCATTATTAATATTTTCAATTTTAAAAAGAGAAATATTATGTTCATTAATAGTATAATTTTCTCCTTCACTTACATTAAAATCAAAAATCCAATTTCCCCAATTTTCATAATAAATATAATCAGTATCATTTTTCAATTGAAGTCCTCCATTAAAATAACATGTATCATTTGAAGGTTTTATTGATATTGTTATATTATCTCCCGGATTACCCTCATAATTTAATTCATTTATTTCTGGAAATTGTTTTATATTTGGTGTATGATTTTTTGAATTTATATATATTGAATCTATTTTTTCATTTGCTATTAAATATAAATATATTTTAAGTGAGTATATTTGAATAAATAAATTTATAAATATAAATATTAGTGTCATTATTATTCTTTATTTTTTTAATTAATTATTTTTTAAAAATAATTTATTTATATTTTAATTATTAATTATATCTTTTTTTATATTAAATGATGATTACTCATGCATGGCACTGAAAAAAAATTTGATGCCAAATTAACATCTGATATAAAAACCAATAAAATCAATTACAATTACATAACTAAAACATAAAATAATAAATCCTAAAAAACTCAAAATAAAAAAAACCTTGTTTTACTTTTTAAAAAAACAAAAAAAAAATTTTAATATTTTTAATAAAAAAAAATTAAAAAAAAAAAATAAAATGTCAGAATATTTTGTAGCATGGGGTGATGGTTCCTTAATTCACAAAGGGAAAAAAATAACTCAATTTGCAACAGAAGAATTAAGAATAGTCCCAGAATACACAACATCAAAAACTCAAAAAATATTATTTTTTGGAAATTATATGCTTCTTTTATCAGATAAAGGTGAAGTAATAAGAAAAAAAGAAGGAGTAAAAGAATCAGAAAATTTAAAATTTCACAATTCAAATTTAATAAAAAAAATAAAAAAAGGAAAAAATCATATTTTATTCTTAGATGAAAAAGGTAATGTTCATTCATTAGGAAATAATTATTATGGTCAATTAGGAATAAATAATAATATGATAACTTATCAAAATAATCCAATTTGTATTAATTTTTTTTTAAAAAATAATATTTCAATTGAAATAATTCATTGTAATAAAAATACATCTTTTGCAATTGATAGAAATAATAGATTATATGCTTGGGGAAATAGTGAATTTATTCCTAATTATAATGGTAATATTTTTTCTCCTAAACAAATTTTTATTAAATATTCTATTTTTTCTATTTCTCATAATGAAAATAAAATGAGTGTTAATTATTCTGAATTAAGTCAAGATGATATTGAAAATATTAAATTATATGAAAAAGAATTAAAAAAAAAAAGTTTAAAAATGAAAAAAAGTAAAAGTATGATTAAAGGAAAAAGTTTTGATGATGAAGAAAAAGATGATGATTTAGATGAAGAAAATTTAAGTAAAGATGAAGATATTATTGAAGAAAAATTAGGAAAACCTTTTTTAGAATTGAATAATTCTTTAAATGAAATTTTTAAATTTTTTGAAACTAAAAATGTAAATGAAACTTTTGATGATAAAATAAAACAAGCTAAAAATTTTATTGAAAAACAATCTACTTATATTATGATAGATAATACACATCCTGAAATAAATAATACTAAAGATTTATTAAATGAATTTTATGATAGAGAAATTTTTTCTGATAAAAAAGATAAAAATGATCCTTTAAGAAAATCTATACAAAGTAAAAAAAAAAATAATGATGAAATAAATAATTGGTTTAATTTTCCTTATGATGATAATAAATTTGATGAAAAATATAAAAAATTTAAAAGTAATATTGAAAATGAATTAAATAAACCAGAAAGTTTAACTGAATATAATAAAAAAATAACTCAACAATATGATAAATTACTTCCTTTAACTTTTAAATTAAAAAAATTAGAAAGAGTTATTTATAAAATTGGTTTAAATAAATTAATTTTAAAAACTTATGAATTTGAAAATGTAAAAGAAGCACTTAAAGAAATTTATTCAAAGAATATTAATTCAATTGGTAAAAATAAAATAATTTTAACAAAATATGATTTAATAAAATCAATATTAAAAACTTTTGATGAACAATCAAAAAAATTAGGAACATATTATAATAAATTAATAAATAATAAAAATACAGATTTAAATGAACATTTTTTATATAAACAAATAATAGAATCATCTTTAATAATGAAATCTTTAATTGAAAAAAATTTAGATATATTTAAAAAAGAAAATGAATTAAGAGAAGAAATTGAATTAATGTTAAGTAAATTAGATATTTATAAAGAAATATATAATTTACAAGTTTTTTTACAAAAAATTGATTTTAGTTTTATTTTAAATGAAGATGAAGAAATAAATAATAAAGAGAAAATACAAAAAACATTAAATGATTGTTCTGAAATAGATGGTACTATTAATAGATTAATGTTAATTAAAAATTATTTAATTGATCCACTTTATCCTATTCAAGAAAAAGTTGTTAGAGAAATATGCTTAATTTATTTATGGTCTGTTTTAGAAACTGCTTTTTTAAAAAAAGCAATTTGGGAACTTTTATTAAATGTTTATGTTCAAAAAATTACTGATACTGATAGTTAATTTAATTATTATTTAAATTTTTAATTTTTTATATAAATAATATTTTATTATTTTATTTTTATTATAAGATTATTTAAATATAAATTATATTATATACATAATAAATTATTAATATATTTTATTTATTTATCATTCTATTTATTGTTTTAATTGTATCAAAATCTTTAAAAAATTCCTTAACTCTACATCTTTCTACTGGATTTGAAATTTTATATTTAAATTGATTTAAGGTTTTAA
>Ga0256407_10009518_pt1 | contig 13897 bp, 11 predicted proteins | sample RumenRJG_04DNA_FD_193489 | JGI IMG/M metagenome (GOLD analysis project Ga0256407, IMG submission 193489) | Bovine rumen microbial communities from Lethbridge, Alberta, Canada - RJG_04 | ecosystem: Host-associated > Mammals > Digestive system > Stomach > Rumen | place: Canada: Alberta... | reverse complement strand
CCTTGCTCTTGTCCTTGAGCGTAAAATCGATGTGGTCCATATCCGAAAGCTTGATAGCGCTCTGCTTTGCCTTTCCCGAGAATTCCATCTCTTTCTTTTCGGCTTTTCCAGAGAAAGTCAAGCTGTCAATAGTCGTGAGGTTAAGACTTGTCGAGGCTTTCTTGGCATCTTCTGTATAAACATTGAGGACACCAGCCATGCTAAGCGTTGCCGATGCAGCAAGAAGGGCGGAAACTGTTTGAATCGTTTTCATAATTTTCCCTTACTCCTTCACGTTGATGTTGAGAATTGTCTGACGGACACCCGATTGAACGCGCACGGCATAGAAGCCAGCCTTAAGACCGGGACGAACTTCGTTTGCGCCCTTCACGAGACTTGCGTTACGGTAAACGCAATTACCCAAGACATCAAAAATCTGAACTGACGAACGAGCTTCAGGAACGACCACGGACAAGCTTGAGGTTTGACGATTCCATGAAACCGACGCATCAAGCTTCTGAATCGACAGAGGAATCGAAACGGTCTTAGCCGAATCGTTCTTGTCGGCCACAAACGTTATTTTCGACACTGTTTCCACCCAGAATCGCTCGGTGGTACCGTCGGCCTTAGTGACTTTGATAAGATGCGTTTTTTCAGCCAAGGCGAAGGCTGTCAAAACGATTGCTAGAAGCACTAGTTTTTTCATTTTTGTCTCCATTTTTAATGTTCGGCGGAGCAAGGTAAAAAAAAATCAAACAAAAAAAAATAGCCCAAATGGGCTAATCCTAGGGTTATTTTAGGGGTTATTTTCGCCCCAAAAAAACTTAAAAAGGCGAAAAAAATCATCCCCGTCAGCAACGAGGATAATTTTTTGGAGATTTTTTAGCGCAGATGCAGAAAGATTTAGTGCATTACAAGGGCTACAATCGCAGTTATAAGGCCTCCCACCGCGACACCAGCAAGCACAATAAAGGCAACCATCATCCACTTGACATATTTTGCAAGGCGGACTATCATTGCAGACTGATCCTTTGCAAATTGCTGATAAGCGTTGAGAGCAGCCATCACCGTAAAGCCCACATCATCAAGCCAGCCAAACAGCGGAATCGTATCCGGGACCGCATCAATCGGAGATAAATCGTAAACCACCGCAAGCATAGCGATAATTACAGAAAGCGCTTTCCAGACAACAGGAGCGCCATTCTGTTCATCTCCCGTTTTTACCGTCCGACGCTCACGGTGTATATCGTTCATATCGTGAACCTCGACATCATCGTAAACTTTACCATTAGCCATTCAAACCCATCCTTTAATCAAATTACTTTTTAAATATACAAACAAAAAGAAAAAGACTACCGATTTCCCGATAATCTTTTTCTAAAAGTATCTGCTATTTGCGCCGATTAGCGGACGTTCCTAGCCATGATATAATTTACTTGTCTGGTAATTCGGTTCAGACGTGAGGTTCACACCTAAACGGCGGAACACACCAACGTCAACCTGCGAAAGAATCACGCTGGAGTGGACTTCGCAATGGCGGAGTTCCGGAAGTTTTTCGAGCGCAATCTTTGCATTGTAATCCGTCAGAGCGCAAACGGAGAGTGCCACGAGAACTTCGTCCATGTGGAGGCGCGGGTTCTTGTGACCAAGCTGCATCGTCTTGAGGTTCTGAATCGGTTCAATCACCATCGGAGAGAGCAGGCGGACTTCATCCGGGATGCCAGCCAAGTGCTTGAGAGAATCGAGCAACATAGCAGAAGATGCACCGAGGAGAGAAGAAGTCTTGCCCGTAATAATCGTACCGTCGTTCAGTTCAATAGCGACTGCCGGACCGTTCGTTTCTTCAGCCTTTGCCACAGCGGCGACAGCAACCTTGCGGTCCTTAGCGCTGATGTGAGCCTGTTCCATCACAAGTTCAAGCTTGTAGACTTGATCCTTTTCGGCATTGCCCTTGCGGACTTGGCACAAAGTATTGTAGTAACGGCGAATGATTTCGGCATTGGCGGCTTCGCAAACAGCGGCATCGTCAACAATGCAGTTGCCAGCCATGTTCACGCCCATGTCCGTCGGGCTCTTGTACGGAGATTCACCGAGGATGCGCGTAAAGAGAGCGTTCAACACCGGGAAAATTTCGACGTCACGATTGTAGTTAATCGTCGTCTTGCCGTAAGCTTCCAAGTGGAACGGGTCAATCATGTTCACGTCGTTCAAGTCGGCCGTTGCAGCTTCGTATGCAAGGTTGACCGGGTGCTTGAGCGGGATGTTCCAAATCGGGAACGTTTCAAACTTGGCATAGCCAGCCTTGACACCGCGCTTGTTTTCATGATAAATTTGCGAGAGGCAGACAGCCATCTTTCCACTACCCGGACCCGGAGCGGTCACCACCACGAGTTCGCGAGAAGTTTCAACAAATTCATTTTTGCCATAACCATCATCGCTCACCACGAGCGGGATGTTGCTCGGATAACCGGCAATCGGATAATGGCGATAGACCTTGAGCCCGAGGCCTTCGAGCTTTTTCTGGTAAGCGACTGCGCTCGGCTGTTCTTGCCAGCGGGTCAGCACCACACTGCTCACATAAAGGCCATAACCGCGGAAAGCGTCAATCAGGCGAAGAACGTCTTGATCGTAAGTAATCCCGAGGTCGCCACGAACCTTGTTCTTTTCGATGTCGCCAGCATTGATGGCGATGATGACTTCGGCCTTATCCTTGAGCTTTTCGAGCATGCGAATTTTGGAGTCAGGAGCAAAGCCCGGCAAAACGCGACTTGCATGATGGTCATCAAAAAGTTTTCCACCAAATTCAAGATAAAGTTTTCCACCAAATTTAGAGATACGTTCTTGAATTTTTTCAGATTGAGTTTTTAGATAAGCATCGTTATCAAAACCAACTTTAAACATATATCACTACCATTTTTAGGGTTTTCACAATTATAAAAAAATGTAAACCACTATCTCAAGTCCAAAAAACTATTTTTTTGCCATATTTCTAAATTTGTGGCATACATGTTTACATATCGCTACAGAGAACTCGCTGTCGCCCTTGAAAAAAAAGGCGAAGTCCGTCTTGCGCTCGCCAAGACGCTCCGAGTGAACCCCGAAGAAATCTTCAATCTCGAAGTCGAACGTTTTTCGCTGGACTCCAGACGCAAAGGCGACTTGCACTGGTCCTACAATGTCGTTTTCGACCTAAAGCGCAAAGTCCGTGCGACGGGAAACAACGCCCGCGGGCTCATCGAATCCAAGCGCGAGATTCGCAACCTCGATGCAGAACCGTTAAAAGACACTGTAGCGATGGCAAGCCACGTGGACGTGATTGGAGCAGGGCCTAGCGGTCTCTGGGCGGCGCTACACCTTTTGCGCAAAGGGTTCGCCGTCGACATTTACGAACAAGGTAAACAAGTCGAAGAACGTTTTCGCGACATCCGCAAGTTCTTTGTAGACCGCAAGTTCAACGCCTACAGCAACGTGTTATTTGGCGAAGGTGGAGCTGGCGCATTCAGCGATGGCAAGCTCAACACACGCAGTCGCAACCTGTTCAGCGAAACCGTGCTCAAGGACATGGTGGACTTTGGCGTTGACGAAAGCGTCGTCACATTTGCAAAGCCGCACATCGGCACAGACAAACTCGTACTCATGTTGCGTCAAGTCCGCGCCGAGATTGTCCGCCTCGGCGGGCATATCCATTTCAACACGAGCCTTGAAGATATTGAAATCAAGGATGGTCGAATCTGCGCGATCAAACTCGGTGATGCACTCGGTGTTGCTAGCTCGCATTGGCAGCCGTGCGAAGCGCTAGTCCTTGCAGTCGGGCATTCCGCACGTAGCGTTTACGAGATGCTCCACGCTCGCGGCGTGACTCTCGAAAGCAAGGCGTTCGCCATGGGCGTCCGCGTCGAACACCCACAATCGCTCATCAACATGCGACAGCTCGGGCTTAATGTCGATACAAGACTCACCGGAGCCGCCGAATATTTCCTTGCCACGCCGACAATCAACAAGACTTCAAGCGCCTACAGCTTTTGCATGTGCCCCGGCGGAGTCCTTGTGCCATGTGCCTCGGAACCGGGAACGCTTGCGACAAACGGCATGAGCTATAGCCGCCGTAATGGTGCATTCGCTAACGGGGCCATCGCCGTCCCGATTACAGCAGGTGCCGAAGGCTTCGACATTCCTTCAAGCGGTTCGCTTTTTGGCGGTCTCGACTTGCAACGAAAAATCGAAACAGACGCCTACAACGTTGGCGGAAAAGTTTACGCCGCTCCCGCGCAAACGATCAAGAACTTCCTCGCCCACCGCGAAGACAAAACGCTCCCCAAAACCACCTACCCTTGCGGGCTCGTGCCAAGCAATCTGTGGGATTGGATGGACAAGACGATTTGCCAAAGTCTCGCCGAAGGCTTCCAAAATTTTGACCGCAAAATTCCGGGATTCATCAACGAAGGCCTGATTGTCGCCCCCGAAACGCGCACCAGTTCGCCACTCCGCATCACGCGCAACAACGAAACACTCGAAAGCGTAAACACCCAAGGACTATTCGTCCTCGGCGAAGGAGCCGGCTATGCAGGCGGGATCGTCACCAGCGCCGCGGACGGCGTACGACTTGCACACTACGCCAAAAAAAGCAAGTAAACCATTAACTAGTAACTAAAAATGATTACACGTACTATCGATCGCAATTTTGCAAACATGCGCCTTGACCGTTTCCTCCGCAAGGCATTCCCCGAAGAATCGCTCTCGGTGTTCTTCGCTGTCATCCGCAAAAAGAAAGTCCGTGTAAACGGAGTTGTCGGCAAGGCAAACCAGATGCTCGTCGAAGGCGACGTAGTGAACATTTACGAGAACTTCAAGTCGGTAAGTGAAGATGACAAAAAAGGGGAAAGCCTTCCCCTCGCTTCCGCCGCCGAAGCGGCTCCCGCTACCCCTTCGAGCGGGGACACCCCGCAACGCCCCGATGCCAAAAGCGCAACAGGATTTGCCAAGAACAAGTCCACCTGGGGCCGCCACCTCACAGGCGCCGAAAAGCAAGCACACTGGGGCGCTCACGAGCTCGACCTCGTCGTGCAAACCGAAGATTATGTGATCGTGAACAAGCCCTCGGGACTCGCAAGCCAGCCAGGCAGCGGCACACGCCCAGGCGAAAGCCTCGTGGAATACCTCTGGGAATGGGGACGTAACGAAGGTCTCGATTTCAAGCCGACCATCGCCCACCGCCTCGACCAAGAAACTTCCGGCCTCATCATTGCAGCCCTCCACGGCGACACGCTCCGCGACTTCACCCGCATGATTCGCGAACATGTCGTAGATAAATTCTACTTTGCACTCGTCAAAGGCAACCTCAAGAAAGACCGCGGCACCATCAGCGAATCGCTCCTGCGCACAGACAGCGCCAAGGGCAGCAAGATGCTCGTCGGCCAAGATGACGAAAACGCACAGAAGGCAATCACGCATTACCGCGTCAAGCAGCATTACGAAGGCTACGATCTCGTGAAAATCAAGCTCGAAACAGGTCGCATGCACCAGATTCGCGCCCACTTCGCAAGCATCGGGCATCCGCTTCTCGGCGATACGCGTTACGGCGACTTCGCGCTCAATCGCGAAGTCAAAAAGCTGTTCGGTCTGAACCGCTTATTCTTGCACAGCTGTCGTCTAGAATTCGACTGGCAAGGCGAACACAAAGTTTTTGATTGCCCGCTCCCCAAAGAACTCCGCGACGTCATCAAGCAGCTCAAGCCGATGCGCTTTGAACGTCCTGAAAACAACTTCCAAAGAAGCAGACGATAAAATGGCGATGCCTGTCACCCCGTACTTGTTACGGGGCCGACATTTATCCTCTACACTTTCGATAGCGGGAAATCGAACTGAATCGAGCGCGGAGTCGCAAACTTGTCAAAAGTAATTTCATAACAGAAGTTCTTTTTATCGACACCGCTGACGGTTCCGATTCCAAAAATCTTGTGTACCACACGATCGCCTACCGCAAATTCTGCCGTAGGCGCTTTCTTTACCGCGCCAAGACTCTCGTCCTCATCAAAATCGCCCATCAAATCGCGATTGCGGTCCGCTTCCGCAATAAAAGCCCGTGCCGCCAAAAGCAAATCATCCGAGAATCCACGCGCCACATCGAGCTCGCCCATGTCCATTTCGAGCAAGAATCTCGACGGATAACGCGACCCGCTCTCGCCCGCCACGCCATCCTCGGCATCGCTCAGACACAGTACATTTTCGGCACGCGTGAATGCCACATACGCAAGCCTGCGTTCTTCTTCGAGTTGAATCTTGTTCTGCACGCGCTTTACCGGGAAAAAGCCCTCGTTCAAACCGCACACAAAAACGTACGGGAATTCCAGGCCCTTCGCATTGTGAATCGTCATGAGCTGCACACGGTCCTTTTCCTGCGTATCTTCATCGGCATTCGTGAACAGCACGATGTTTTGCAAATACTCATCCAGCGAAGCATCTTCTTCGTAGTAATTCTCGAATTCAAGAATCCCCTGCTTGAGTTCTGCGAGATTGTCCAAGCGGTCTTCATCGCCATCCAAGCGAAGCATTTCCTCGTACTTCGTCTCGCGAAGCATCTTCGAAAGCAATTCCGAAACGCGCATATCCTTATAACGCGAGCGATACTTTTCAATCAGCTTCACGTATTCAACGACATTGCTTCTCGACAAGAATTCCTTGCAGTCAAAATCGATTTTCCGATGGTCATTGCCAACCGACGAAAGTTCCGCCTGCGTCGTGACATCAGGCGCCACATCGTTCAGGCGCCCCGCCTCGTACACAATTTCAAGCAAGGCCTCGTAAAGCCCGACCTTGCGCGTATCCGCAAACGCCTGCAAAATCGCCATTTTCTTTGGCCCGAACTGGCGCTTTGGCGTATTCACCGTCCGGATAAACGACAAGTCGTCGGCATACACGAGCATCCGCAAATAGCAAATGATATCCTTGATTTCCTTGCGCTGGTAAAAGCCAACCCCGCTATAGACCTTGTAAGGGATAGACTCCGACATCAGCGCTTCTTCGACAGAACGCGACTGCGAATGCATACGATACAAGACCGCAATGTCCTTGTAATGCACGCCGCCCGCACCGTTTTTCACAGAATTCTGCACAGCATTCTGAATGCGTTCTACAATCCATTTCGCTTCTTCGCGAGTGTTCTTCGCATGGTAAAACACTGGCGTCTTGCCACCCGCACGGACCGGCTTCAAAACCTTCTCGATTCGGTACTTGTTATTCTTGATGACCGCATCCGGCACCTTCAAAATGCTCGGCGTCGAGCGGTAATTGTTCTGCAACAGAATCGTCTTTGTGCCTTTATGGAACTGGTCAAATTCCAAAATGCGATTGATATCGGCGCCGCGCCATCCATAAATCGTCTGGTCCGGATCGCCCACAACAAACAGGTTCTTGTGGTAGCTCGAAAGCAAATCCGCCAAGCGATACTGTTGTCCGTCAATATCTTGGTATTCATCGACCATCACGTACATCATGCGCTTGCGCCACTTGTCGAGCTTTTCCGGGAAATTCTCTAGAATATATAGAGTCACCAGAATCAAGTCGTCAAAATCGAGCGCGTAATTTTTCTTCTGCTCGTACAGATAGCGGTAATAAACTGCCATCCACTTGTCCGGCGCCTCGTCCGCAAGCTCCACCAGATGCTCGCGCTTTTCACCTTCAACGGCCTGCGCATTCCCGACCGCCGATACATTCTCCTCATCCGCCAAGTGTTCCGCAAACAGCGACACGTACCCAATATCATTCGCCTTGCGGCCACCCACAAAATCAAGGACACTGCTGATTTTCAAGTCCTTGAGCGAGAACCCCAAATCCGCATACGCCTTGCGCAAAAGCGACTTTTGGTCATCCTCGTCCAAAATCATGAATTCCTTCGGGTAATTCAGAACATGGATTTCTTCTCGCAAGAATTGCACGCAAAAGCCGTGGAACGTCGAAATGTAGCCGCTATCGTCACCGCCCAGAATCGAGCGGATGCGCTTTTTCATTTCGGCAGCAGCCTTGTTCGTGAACGTCACACAGAGAATGTTCGCAGGCGAAATGCCCATTTCCTTCACGAGATACAGATAGCGGTGCGTGAGCGTCCGAGTTTTACCCGACCCCGCCCCAGCCACCACGCGCACGTAGCCCTCAGTTGTCTCAACCGCCTCAAGCTGCTCCTTGTCTAGGCGGGAACGCTCCCATTCGAGGGAGTTTTCAACATTTTCGCTTTTTTTCGGGCTTTTTTCCATACGCGCACCGCCTTATAGTGAACATCTGTTTTACTGCACAAAAAGTAATCTATTTATAGAAATCCGTCAAGTTTTACATAATTTTGGTTCAATCATTCTATCTTGGAATATAGCTATAAACTTTTCTTAAGTTTTTCGTAAGTATCGAAATATATTTAGAGACGGAGCAATGATAAACCTCGTTTTCAGCAAAGGGGAGAAACATGTTTGCTACGCTTTCCAAAATAGTGGGGGTCGCTATTGTGTGTAGTACGGCGTTGTTTGCACAAAATAGCGCTGTTAAAGACTCAGCAACAATCCATCCCCAGTTGCTCCCAATAGTCCCAGATTTCGATGATAACGCATCCAGTTACATAGTTACACCCAAAGTGGACACGGTCTCAAGCATTAAGGAATCCGTTAAGGATTCTATTAAGGAACCTATTATTAAGGATTCTGTTGAAATTAAGGCACCTATTGAAGAACCAAAAGCCGAAATCATAAACGTGGCAGACTCTTCCAAAGTCCAAGTTACCGAAAGACAGGCGACACAGGAAGAAAAAGTGGACGTTGCCACAAAAGATTCGACGAACGCAAGCTCTCCAGCCTCGAAGAGCAAATTCCGTACAAACAAAACTCTCCAAAGCTACAACTTCTATCTTCCTATCGAATCTGAGAAATGGGAAATCAAATCCCAAAAGCATGAATGGAATTCTTTAAGTTTCCAGTTCCACTGGACTCGCTATAAAATGCAGGAAAACGGCTTTTCGACATTACTCGACCTTGGCGCCGGGTTTGTTACAGGCAAACTAAACGACAAATATTTTGATGGGAAAATCAGATTTAACGGTATCGATCTCAATATGAAGTCTGGCTTAGGCTTTGCGCCTATATCAAACGATTTTATCGTAGCATTCTACCTCATTGGTGGAGTTAACTTAAAAATGCTCAACGGTAGAATCACTGTAGACGATAAGAAAATCAACCCCTTTACCGTATTCGTAGATGCAATAATTGGTGGTGATTTTACCCTCGGGTATCAATTTTTTGAATCGGCAGGAATTCTTGCGGGCATTGATGTTACCACGAACGCTTTTGGTATAGGCGGCTATTCTAGAGAGATTTCCAAGACATCAAAAGTCACCCAGATGAAATACATATTCTCGGGAATTAATCTCACCCCTCATATCGGAATTTTCTTCGCTTTCTAATTCATAAAACATCTCCTCAAAAAGACCCCTCCCCTGCACTTGAAAGAAAGTGCAGGGGTTTTACGTTCTACAAGGATCTATCTGAGGCAGATAACAGCAAGCGTTGCCGCAAAAGCCATATAGGTAAATACAAAAAGGGCTGCCTTTTTACGGCTACCTTCCAAACGGATTTCAGGTAGCGTACTTACAAAACAGATTTGCCATAAATCAAACAAAACCCACGCAAGGTTTACAGCTGCCAAGCTCAAGCCTACATGATGCGGAGCAATAATAGCAACAAGGGTCAAATAAATTTTAATGCTTCCCGAAACACTATTAGCAAGCAAGAAGTTATGCGCCCCGACAAATCCTCCCAAGCAAGCAACGATTGCCATTTGAGTTCGGTTGCGAGGTTTCAATTCACTAAAGTCCATTTTGTCTCCCATATACACACTCGATGCCAAAGGTAAAAACTTTCTCATCATTCAAAAAACTTTTTACTTCTTACTTTTTAAACACGGTGACTTACATCACAAATATTTCTATTTTTTAATTATGTCTAATTCATTACTTTTCGAAAAATTCGCTGCAGTCCTCCCCGCAGGCGGACTCGGCAAACGCATGGGTGGGACAATCCCCAAGCAATTGATGAATCTCGGCAACAAGCCTGTTTACCAATATAGCCTTGAAACATTCCTCAACATGGATGAAATCGCAGAAGTCGTTATTGCGGTTCCTGCCGATTGGAAAGACTACTTTGAAAAAGATATTTTTAGCCGCTTGAGTCCCGCATTTGGAACCGGATATGGGAATATTTTAAACAAACTAAGGATTGTCGTTGGCGGGAAAGAACGCTGGCAGTCCGTGCAAAACGGAGTGAACGCGCTCACTAGCGGCGCTGAATACGTGCTCGTCCACGATGTCGCACGTCCGTTCATCAGCGAAAAGATCATCCGCGACGTTTGCGAAACGCTCGTCAACAAAGGGAGTTGCCTCGTCGCAAAGCCAGCCATCGACACCATCAAGATTGCAAGCGATGGCCGCGTCGAAAGTACAATTGACCGCAATAAGGTCTGGCTCGCACAGACTCCACAAGCGGCCCGCATCGATTTGCTCAAGAGCCTCTACGCCCGCATCGAAAAGGAACCGCTGAACTTCACGCCGACCGACGAAGCAAGCATCCTCGAATTCTTTGGCGAGCCCGTCTATATCGTGAAAGGCGAATCCGCAAACGACAAGCTTACCACCCCCGAAGACTTCGAAATCTTCGTAAACCGCGCGAGCAAATAGAGTCGTTTTTTCTATATTTACCGCCGAAAAATTTAAAGGGTATTAAAATGAAAGTTTCTTTGAATTGGCTTAGACGTCACGTTGACCTTCCGGAATCTGCGGAAGATGTCGCAAAGGCGCTCACCTCCATCGGTCTCGAAGTTGAAGGCATGGAAGAACCGGGCAAGGTCTATGACAAGTTGCTCGTTGCAAAGGTTCTCACTTGCGATCCGCACCCGGATAGCGATCACTTGCACATCACTACCGTGAACGACGGCACGAACACCATCCAGGTTGTTTGTGGAGCTCCGAACGTTGCTGCAGGCCAGACGGTTGTACTCGCCCCGATTGGCGCAGAACTCCCGCTCCCCGATGGCACCAAGCTCAAGATGAAGAAATCCAAGATTCGCGGTGTCGAAAGCTTCGGCATGATCTGCGCCGAAGACGAAATCGGCCTTTCTGACGACCACGGTGGAATCATGGTTCTCGACGATTCCATCCCGGCAGGTACGCCTTTCGTAAGCCTCGGCATGTACGATGTCTGCTTCGAACTGAACGTCACGCCGAACCGCCCGGATGCGCTCAGCCACCGCGGTGTCGCACGCGAACTCGCTGCCAAGTTTAACCGCCCGCTCAAGCCGCTCGCTTACAACTTCAAGGAAGATTCCGAAGACGCAAGCGCCGCTATCAGCCTCGAAGTCGTTCCGGGTTGCGGTTGCTCCCGTTACGTGGGTCGCGTCATCAAGGACGTGAAGGTTGAAAAGTCTCCGGCATGGCTTGCTAAGCTTTTGCACGCTGTCGGCATGAACAGCATCAACAACGTCGTCGATATCACGAACTTCATCTTGATGGACGTCGGTCAGCCACTCCACAGCTTTGACATGGACCAGCTCCACGGCAACAAGATCAAGGTCCGCCGCGCCGTCAAGGGCGAGCATATTGAAACGATCGACCACACCGCACACGAACTCATCGAAAATGACCTCGTGATTTGCGACGGTGACCGTCCCGCTTGCGTCGCAGGCGTGATGGGCGGTGTCGAATCCGAAATCGTCGACGCTACTAAGAACGTGTTCCTCGAAAGCGCCTGGTTCAACCCGACCGTTATCCGCAAGCAGGCCAAGCGCCTCTGCATTTCTACGGACTCCAGCTACCGCTTCGAACGCGAAATTGACTTTGCAACGCAGGACGAATACAGCAAGTACGCTTGCGCCATGATCCAGGAAGTCGCTGGTGGCCGCATCCTCAAGGGTTCCGTCGAATACACCGGCGACGACCACAAGAAGGAAAACAACCAGGTCACGCTCCGCGTCGCTCGCGCCGCCAAGGTCATTGGCATGGAAGTTTCCGCCGAACAGATTGAAAAGTTCCTCACGGGTATTGCTCTCGAAGTCGTGAAGAAGGACGCCGAATCTCTCACGTTCAAGATTCCGAGTTTCCGCCCGGACCTCGAACGCGAAGTCGACCTCATCGAAGAAATCGCTCGCCTCATTGGCTTTGACAACATTCCGTACAGCTTGCCGAAGTTCACGATGCAGCCGAACGAACTCCCGGCTATCGAAGTTTTGAACCGCAAGATCCGCAAGACGCTTTCTGCCATGGGTCTCCACGAATGCTTGAGCCTCCGCTTCACAAGCAAGGCACGCACCGAAGCCCTCTTTGGCCCTGAAAGTGACGACCGTCGCAGCAAGCCGGCTCTCCTCTTGAATCCGCTTTCCGAAGAACTCGGTGCTGTGCCGACAAGCCTCCTCCCGAACTTGCTCAAGGCCGTTGCCGAAAACGAAAAGAACCGTCCGGGTTCTGTTCGTCTGTTCGAAGTTGCCAAGGGACAGTTCAAGCGCGCTCGCAAGGACGAACGCGATCCGGGCTTTGACGAATCCAACCTCGTCGCCCTCACCATCGCCGGTAACTTTGATACCGATCCGCTCAACGACAAGCCGAAGCAGATTGACTTTGCCGCATTCAAGGGCTTTGTCCAGAGCTTCTTCAAGCGTCTCGGCCTCGTCGTGGAATTCCGCGCCGCCGCAAAGCCGGAACTCTTCCTCCACCCGGGCAAGCAGGCCGAAATCGTCTGCAACGGCACGGTTCTTGGAACGATGGGCGAACTCCATCCGAACTGCCTCAAGGCTAACGAAATCAGCTACGAGACTTACGTGATGGAAGCCGATATGGACAAGATGGAACACGAAAGCCACAAGAAGATTGTGTTCCAGGCATTCAGCCGCCAGGTGCCTTCGACCCGCGACATCTCTATCGAAGTTGCAAAGTCGATGACTCACGAAGACGTGCTCGCCCGCATCAAGGCTCTCAACCCGAAGAACCTCGCGAAGATTACTCTCAAGAGCATCTACGAAGGTGAAAAGATTGAAGCCGGCAAGAAGAACATGGTTTACAGCCTCACCTACCAGGCTATGGACCGCACGCTCACGGACGACGAAGTCAACAAGGCTCACAACAAGCTTCGCGACAAGCTCGTCGCAAACGGCGACATCGTTCTCCGCTAGTAGCGACTGCGACACAACTAATAATTACAAGAAACGCTCCCGATGGGAGCGTTTCTTTTTTATTACTTTATCTAAAATTTTACACCCGACAAAGGGTTTAATTCAAGCCAAGTTGTTCACGGACATTCTTAATAAATTCATATTCTTCGGGCGATATATTAGTCCTGTTGTAGTCTTCGTGCGAAGCATTCGCAATACGGACCATGCAGTTTATCACGAGAACCTTTGAATCACGGGACTGCGACTGAAGAGCCTTGACGCAAGCCTTAGTACGGTCGCTTGCCGACTTGAAGCTTGCATAAAGGTTGTTGAATTCGTCCCAACTGGCGTTCGGAGTCACTTCGTCATGAATCTTGTCGAGTTCTGCACTTTCCGCTTCCGTAGCCGAGGCAGCACCCGGCAAAAGCTGTTCATTTTCATGGTTATGCGAAAGGCAGGCTGTCTGCCAGCACAAAATCAAAAGCGCCATATCAAAATTCATAAGTACCTCTGTTTGACTATTTACATTTATAAAGATACGAAATTATTTACTATATTCCCAAGCATGGCATACATCGCAATGGCGCGTAAGTGGCGCCCGCAATCATTCAGCGATATGGTCGGTCAGGAACATATCGCAAAGACTCTCGAGAACGCCATTCAGGGCGGTCGTCTCCATCATGCATTCCTTTTTACCGGCACCCGTGGTGTGGGCAAGACTACTAGCGCCCGCATCCTCGCCCGCACA
>Ga0256407_10009517_pt1 | contig 13897 bp, 9 predicted proteins | sample RumenRJG_04DNA_FD_193489 | JGI IMG/M metagenome (GOLD analysis project Ga0256407, IMG submission 193489) | Bovine rumen microbial communities from Lethbridge, Alberta, Canada - RJG_04 | ecosystem: Host-associated > Mammals > Digestive system > Stomach > Rumen | place: Canada: Alberta | collected... | reverse complement strand
GGCTTGTCGCGCAGGGCAGAAACAAAAATTGCCTTAGGCATCACCGACGGATTGGTCGATACAGCATAAGGCAACTGGTTCACGTAACCGAAGATACCTGCTTCGAGCAGGGCATCAATCACGGCCTTACCATCAAGCTTGGTTACATCCTTCTTGCCGAAATCCACAAAACTCTGCTGAGCGTCGGCATCCACCTTCACACAGAGTACTTTTCTACGTTCACCACGCACAACGGCACTGACGGTACCGCTGACAGGCGAGGCAAACTTCACCTCTGGATACTGCTTGTTAACAAACAAAGCATCCCCGGCCTGAACCTTTTCGCCCTCCTTGACGACAACTTTCGGCGTCACACCCTCAAAGTCATCCGGCATTAATGCGTATTTGCCGTTTGACTTCAACTGGATCTTCTGCTCAGCTGCACGTCCTTTCAGGTTAATATTCAAGCCCTTGTGTAGCTTAATTACATTTGCCATTTATATAAATTTTAGTTGAATAGTTGCAAGATGCGAGTGCAAAATTACTAAAAATAAGGTAGAATAAGAACAAAAATCCAAAAATTTTGTCGAAATCCCAATAATTTGTTGTATTTTTGCCCACGTGAAGATCATAAAACGGATTATCAGCATAGTCATCTGGACGGTTATCGCCCTAAATCTGTTGACGGCAGCTGTCCTCCGACTGCCAGTAGTCCAGCAGTCTGTGGGTAGTAAGGTATCATCCGTTTTAAGTGAGGCACTTGGTACGGAGGTTAGCATCGGACGTGTGGACTTAGGTTTTATGGACCGTATCATCATCGATGATGTCACGATTCCAGATCAGCAAAACCAACCCATGCTATTAATCTCCCGTCTATCAGCTAAGATAGATATCCTGCCGCTGACGCAAGGACGTATCTCCATATCCTCAGCACAACTCTTTGGTGCCCATGCCCGTCTGTGGCAGCAGAATGCACAGTCGAAGCCGAATTTCCAGTTTATCATCGACTCACTGGCACCAAAGGACACGTTGAGCCATACCCCACTCGATCTCCGCATCAACTCTCTGATTATCCGACGCTCCAGTGTGAGCTTCGACCGCAAGGATGTGGCGAAAACCAATGAAAAGTTCAATCCCCAGCATCTGCATATCAGCGACCTCAGCGCCCATATCAACCTGTGGGCACTCACAGATGACTCGCTGAGTGTGAACGTGAAAAAGCTGTCGCTCCGTGAGGCATCAGGACTGGACATCAGCCGTCTTTCCTTCAAACTCATGACATCCAAGACGCATGCCTTTTTGGAGAATTTTAAGTTGCAGATGCCCAGTTCAAACCTTCAGATTGACACCCTTATTGCCAATTACCGACTAGATGAGAAAGGACTGATTCCGAATTCTCTCACCTACTCAGGAGAGATTAAGAATACAACCGTAACGCCCTCAGACCTAAGATGTTTCATTCCTTCATTGAAGAATTTCCAGAGAAGAATATCCGTTGCAACAAAGTTCAACGGCACTGATCGGCAAGCCACGATTCCAGCGTTGCATATCGCCACCTCGGAACAGGATATCGACATCAACGTGAACGGATGGATTGAGAACTGGCACACCCAACCCGCCTGGCATTTGGAGATGACTCAGGTGGACTTGGCAGAGACTAGTATCGACTTCCTCGCCAAACTTATTCCCGGTCTCCCTACGGAACTGACACGTATCGGCAACCTACGGATGGCAGGCACCTTCAGCCGCAACAGCTACGGAGAAACCCTAGTGAAAAGTCTGATCCACGCTGGAGCAGGCGATGTGGATGTCACCATGGCGATAGATGCCAACAGACAGTTCTCCGGAGAAGTCAAGGCCAACGACATCCGCCTGGGTCAGATTCTCGCAGAATCACAACTCGGCAGTCTGTCAACACAGTTGCGCCTAAGTGGTATATGGCCTTCCGCCCAGAAACCTACGGTGAATATCGCTGGTACTGTAAAACAGTTCGACTACAAAGGCTACTCCTATCATAACATTACTCTTAATGGCGAATATAAACAAGGGACCATTGCGGGACTCTTCGACATTGATGATCCCAATCTGGTACTTCACCTGAAAGGGGAAACCACCGAAGACCTTTTGTCCACATCCTCTGGAAAGGTTAGGAGAGCTCAAGTACAGGGAGCACTTTCCCACTTCTCCCCCTCTGCCACACACCTCTCAGAGCTGTTCGGCGCCTCGATTCTATCGGCAGAGCTCGATGCCGACTTCACAGCCCACAATGTGGATGATGCCCAAGGTAGTATCCGCATCAGCAACCTGAGTCTGACGGCATCAGAGCAGCACGAACCCTATCAGCTTGACAACCTGATTGTAACCTCAGGCTATGACGAGGGCGTGCATTTCATCTCACTCAAGAGCGATTTTGCCGACGCCGAAGTGAAAGGACATTTTGATTACAAGACTCTGCCACAAAGTTTTATCAACCTAATAGCTTCGAAACTCCCCACCCTGCCAGGACTGCCTCCTAAGAAGGATGTGAATGACAACAACTTCAACCTGCGCCTGTTGCTGAGTAAAACCGACTGGCTGAAGCGCTTCTTCAATGTAGATTTCACCATAGCCCAGCCCATCTCTCTCACAGCCCGGGTAAACGATAAGACAGACGATATTTTCCTCGACGGAGACCTGCCTTCATTTGCCTACAACGGAGCTTGGTATGCCAATGGAAACATCCATATCAGTTCACCTGCCGACACCCTGAACTGCAACCTCAACATCCTGAAACAGATGGATAACGGACAGAAAATGGGTATCAACCTCCTGGCACACGCTGCCAACAACAATATCAGCACTTCACTGTCATGGAACAACAACAATTCGGCAGAACGACAGAGCGGAAACCTGAACACCATCATACGCCTATATAAGAATCTGGCAGATCAGCCTGAAGCCCAATTCCGCGTACAGCCATCCCATATTATCCTGAATAACAGTACTTGGGACATTGAGCCCTCAGACATCCTCTACCATAAGAACTATCTGCTCGTGGATCACTTTGCCGTACATCGCGGCACACAGCATATCATCATCGACGGCATCGCCTCTGAGAACACCTCCGACAGTCTCATCGTGGATCTGAACGAGGTGGAAGTGGCCTATATCCTCGACCTGGTGAACTTCCACTCGGTAGAGTTCAGCGGCACAGCTACTGGTCGCGCCACTGCCCGTTCGCTCTTCAGCAACTTTGGAGCCCACGCCAACCTCAGAGTGGGACAATTTAAGTTTGAGAAAGGACGCATGGGTACTCTTTATGCCGACGTGAATTGGAATCGGGAGAAAGAGCAGATAGACATCAGTGCCGTTGCCGACGACGGGCCTGAAGCCCAGACCATCATCAACGGTTACATATCACCTGTCCATAACACCATCGACCTTGATATCAGCGCCAACGGCACCTATATCGACTTTATGCACAACTTCACCAAGTCGTTTATCAGCCAGATAACAGGTCATGCAGAGGGCAATGCCCGCATAGCCGGTACCCTCGACAACATCAACCTTACAGGTGATCTGGTGGTTAATGGCGAGGCCACCATAACCCCACTGAACACCACATATCAGCTAAAAAACGACACTGTGGTGATGATACCCGACGAAATAGAGTTGAGAAATATGGTTGTTACCGATCGTGACGGACATCAGGGTATCGTCTCAGGCGCTATTCACCATAAGCATCTCACCAGTCTCTCCTACGACCTCAACGTCATCGCTGATAATCTGTTGGCTTACGACTTCACCGACTTTGGCGAATCTACGTTCTACGGCACCGTCTATGCCTCAGGCGAAGTGGGCATCCATGGGCATGGCAATGAAGTATCCATCGACTGCGACGTGACTCCACAGAGAAACTCGTTATTCGTTTATAATGCTGCGACACCCGATGCTCTCGCCAGTCAGGAGTTTATCGAGTGGGAGGAAGATACTAGTGAGACTAGCCAGATTAGTAATTCTAATAAAAGTTCCAGCAGAGCCACCGACACCGATATCTATATCAACTTCCTCATCAACACCACGCCCGACGCCACTCTGAACCTCCTGATGGATGCCAATACGAAGGACTATATTACGCTGAACGGTGAGGGCGCCATCCGAGCCACCTACCATAACAAGGGAGCCTTCAATATGTTCGGCACCTATACCGTCGATCATGGTACCTACGGCATCACCATTCAGAACATCATTAAGAAGAACTTCTCCTTCAACCGAGGTGGCACAATCGTCTTCGGAGGCGATCCGTATCAGGCAGCCCTGAATCTGCAAGCCGTCTATACCGTCAGCGGTGTAAGTCTCTCTGACCTGAATATCGGCAACTCATTCAGCAGCAACACTATCCGAGTGAACTGTCTGATGAATATTGGAGGTCAACCCACAGCGCCTCAGGTAGATTTCGACCTCGAGATGCCCACCGTGAATGCGGATGAGCAGCAGATGATACGCTCCATCATCAACGGTCAGCAGGAGATGAACCAGCAGGTAGTGTATCTGTTGGCTATCGGACGTTTCTACAATCAAGGTGCCAACAATGCCAATGACCAGCAGACCGACCGCACCTCACTGGCTATGCAGAGCTTCCTCTCCGGTACGCTCTCCACCCAGATCAATACCCTACTCGGACAGATCATCAAGAACAACAACTGGAACTTCGGTGCCAACATCTCTACAGGTAATGAAGGTTGGCATAATGCAGAATACGAAGGCATCATCAATGGACGTATGCTGAATAACCGCCTGCACTTCAACGGACAGTTCGGTTATAGAGATAATGCTACGAAGGCTAATCCTTCCTTCATCGGTGATTTCGACCTGCAATATATGCTCTTCCCCAACGGCAATCTCGCCCTGAAAGTGTATAACCAGACCAATGACCGCTATTTCACACGATCAAGTCTGAACACACAGGGTATCGGTATTATCATGAAGAAGGACTTCAACAGTCTGCGCGACCTATTCAGTTCGAGCCGACGTAGAGGAAAAGCATCCCGAGCAAAACAAGCGCTAGATCCAAAGCCTTAGCCCTGAGGTTCTTCTCATGGAAGAACATCGCTCCGAACATAAAGCTCACAATCACACTTCCTCTACGGATCATCGATACGATAGAGATCATCGCATCGGGCAGACTCAGCGAATAGAAATACATGAAATCGGCTGTGGAGAGGAATACACTCACACCCAAAATTGCCCAAGACCAGTGGAATGGCGTTGTCTGTTCGTGCTTAGGCCACCAAAGGAGCCAAAGCATCACCCCCATCATCACACACTGATAGATATTATACCACGACTGCACCATCATGCGGTCCAGTCCTACACCACCGTTCTCCACAGGCGCCATCAGGTATTTGTCGTAAAGACCACTCACAGCTCCCAGCATCGCAGCCCCCACAATCATATAGATCCAATGGTCGTGTTTGAAGTCGATACCCTCTTTCTTGCCACTACGACTCAGCATCAGGAACGAAGCTACTGCCAACAGTACACCGATCCACTGCCACACGTTCAGCCTTTCACCAAAGAACAGCATAGCACCCACCAGCACCATCACAGGACGGGTAGCATTGATAGGCCCTACGATAGTCAGTGGCAGATGTTTCATTCCGAAGTAGCCCAGAATCCAACTTGAAAGTACAATCACGGCTTTAAGCACAATATACTTATGCATCTCCCAACCGCCACTCGCCGTATGGAAGATACTGCCGTCAAGCAGTGTCGTCGTACCACTTAGTACGATGAACGGCAGGAAGATCAATGAAGAAAACAGTGTATTGAGAAACAAGACGGGAATGACAGCATTCCCCTTCAGTGCATGTTTCTTTAAAGAGTCATAGCAGCCCAACAAAGCCGCCGACATAAATGCCAATATTAACCACATCTTAATATGCTATATCTTCTAAAAACAGCGCATTACCTGGCATCGATTCACCAGCCTCCGTCCTGCGCTTTCCCTCTATCACTTTCTGAAACTCCTCTAACGAGAGTCTGCCGCGCCCCACATCCACAAGGGTTCCTACCACCGCTCTCACCATATTCCTCAAGAAACGGTTGGCGGTAATCTCGAAATACCACGTCGATAGTGAGGTCTGATGCCATTGTGCTGCTGTTACATGGCAGAGCGTCGTCTTAACGTCTGCTCCACTCTTACAGAATGCCCCGAAATCATCATACTTCAGCAGCATCCCTGCAGCCTCGTTCATCTTCTCAAAGTCAAGCTGATAGTGTAACTCACACGAATAGGCCCTGTTGAAAGGATCCTTTATCGTATGGATATAATAACGATAAGTACGCGAGGTGGCCGAGAAACGTGCATGCAGATCGTCAGCCACCAGCTCCACCTTCTGTACGGCGATATCATAAGGCAACAGTCGGTTTAGCTTGTAACAGAGCTGCTTGCAGTCAACCTCAGCGTCATAGTCAAAATGAGCCACCATCATCCTCGCATGCACACCAGCATCGGTACGTCCTGCACCAGTTACACCGATCTCCGCACGCAACAGTGTAGAGAGCGCGCCTTGCAGCCGTTCCTGTATCGAGTCGCCATTAGGCTGTATCTGCCAACCATGATAGCGCGTTCCATCGTAGCTCAAAGTGACGAAATATCTCATTGCGGGTGCGAAGGTACAAAAAAAAACTTATAAAAGTTACATTTTTAGAGAATTATCATTATCTTTGCACCAAATTACAACTTAAAACAAGTAGCATTATGAAAAGACATTTTGCGATTGTAGCAATGACATTAACCGCTATCCTCCTCATAGCATGCGGAGGCGGTAGTAGTAAAGAACAGAGACAGAACGCAGATAAGACGATGGAAGCAGCCCAGCGTGCTAAGAACTACAGCCGGTTGATTGAAATGGCAGACAGTTTCGAACGCGACGGAAGCCTCTCTCCCGCTAAGGCTTATTACTGGCGAGGCTATGCCAGCGACAGAATGCGCAAACTGCGTATGGCAGAATTCTACTTGAAGACCGCCATACAGACGGCTGCCAACTCCGACGACCCAGAGGATGTGAGGATCTACGGTCTTTCTGCCTCCCGACTAGCCAACCTGCTCACTGTACGCGGTGAGTATGAGAACGCCCTGAAAGCAGCTATCCCCGCTGCCGAGCATCTGGAAGCTCTCAAGTGCGACACTACCAGCGACTTTATGAATCTGCTGATCTATATCGGTTGCTGCCATATGGGTATCGGCAGCGCCAACAAAGAGACAGCCGATCATTTCAACCTGGCCTATCAGAAACACCTAGCCAACATCGAACAGAACCACGACGACGAGTCGTATAAAGATGCCATCGCCGGTCTGATCAATATCGCCTATGCCTGTATTACTACCAAGAACTATGAGCAGGCTCTCAAGTGGACCGATCGCTTCGGTAAGCTATTAGGTGAGTATGAGCAACGTCCTGGCATCAACGAGAGTTATATCGACAAACAGCTGGCGCGTTTCTACATCTACAAAGCCATCGCTCATGAGTGTCTAGGACAGCAGGAAGAAGCCTCCAAGATCTATGCGTCGTTCCTTAAGACAGAATTCAGTAAGACCCCGGAAGGCCACATCAACGCCAATGAATACCTGATGGCAGCTAACCGCTGGGACGAGGCTGCCGACAATTACCGTAGCCTCGACGCCATGTTTGCTGGAGAGGATGCCTACACCATTGAGAACATCAAAGCCTATGCTCTTAAGAAATACAAGACAAATCTGCTGGCCGGCCGCCGCGACTCTGCCTTGGCTGTCAGTCGTCAGATCTGTGACTCGTTGGAGCACGCCTTCAATCTAGCAAAGAAACTTGATGCCGAAGAGCAAATAGTCATCATCGACAAGATAGAACAACTCACCCAGCAAGACGCCGCTAATGCCCGTCAGAAACAGCTGGGCCTCTTCGCTCTCCTCGGACTACTCTTCCTCTGTTTTATCGGCTATGCGATCTATCGTGGCCATAAGATCCGTAAACTCCATGCAGCGCATAAGGAGCTGAAAGCCGACTACGGTGAGTTGGAGACCCGTACTGCCGACAAGGAGCGTACTCAGACAGAACTTCGTACCGCCCTAGAAGCACAGAAGGCCCTGTTGCCTGCTCCACTGCCAAATCGCAAGGATCTCACCGTACTGGCATCCCTCACATCCGGGCAGGGTTTAAGTAGTGACCTCTACGACTATCTCATCCGTAACGAGAAACTAATCTTCTGCATCGGTTCAGCTCATGGTTCCACAGTCCAGTCGTCTGTTCAGATGGCAATGGCTTGGTCACAGTTCCGTACGGCAGCAGCTATCTCGACCTCACCAGCCCAGATTCTTTCAGCCATCAACAACAGTATGGCAGCTACCAATGGCAAGTCACCAGCCATCGATCTCTTTGTGGGGGTACTTGACATTGCTACAGGTCTGTTCACTTATAGTCTGGCAGGAAACTTCAGTCCGCTACTGCTGCAAAACGAGGAAGTATCACTTCTACCAGTAGAGGCCACTTCCCCCGCTGGTGCAGCTGCCGACACATCCTACAAAGCATTTCAGACAGAAATTGCACCTGGCACCATGCTGTTCATCTATACCAATGGCGTAATCAACATCACCAATGCCAATGGCAAGACTTTCGGCGAGAAACGTCTTCGCGGCTCCGTCCTTCAGGCTCTGAAGATGCACGTAAAGCCTGCTCCGTTCATTGAAGGGCTTTCCGCTACATTGCGTGAGTTTGCCGGCTCTGCCACTCCTGAAACAGACCAAACAATGCTATTGGTCAGCAGAAACTAACAAGGACGAAATCACAGGAGAAATGGAAACAAAAAGAAAAGGTGCTGAAAATCAACACCTTTTCCTTTGGTAGTCGATAGGGGAATCGAACCCCTATGCCAAGATTGAGAATCTTGTATCCTAACCATTAGATGAATCGACCGCACTGCATCTTTTGGAGTATCACCCCTGCGGAAGGAGGGGGATTCGAACCCCCGGTACGGGAACCCGTACGGCAGTTTAGCAAACTGCTGGTTTCAGCCACTCACCCATCCTTCCAAGAATGCTTCGTGTTAGAAACCGAGGGGTTATCTCCTCAAATGCGGGTGCAAAGGTAAGACTATTTTTTGGTTCCTGCAAATTTTTGAGCAACTTTTTTTGAAAAAAGTTATTTGAATGCAACAACCTCCGACAGCTCTGAGTCGAAGTAGAACGTGTTTTGCAGGGTGTCGCCATTGCTTATATAGCTCATTCTCAGGTAGTAAAGGTCACCTGTGGGCATTTTACCATAGGAGATGCCTTTCTTGTAGCCTGAGGCACCACGCTGACGCATAACGGTGATGAGTGAGTCGTTGAGATGGCGAGTGGTGCCAATATCAGCGAAATCCTTGCCACTGATAGCTGATGGATTTTCCATGTTTTCAGCCACAAAATCTTTGGCGAGACTCTCAGCCTTATGCTGCCGTCCGCAGGAAGCGAACAGCAGAGCTGATATACCTATTATAATATACGCGCGCGACCTCATTTCTGCGGAATATTATTAAGTACATCGAGCAGGTGATCCCAAACCATCTGGACGGTAGGGATATGCAGGCGCTCATCGGGTGTGTGAACAAATCGGAGAGTGGGACCAAAACTAACCATATCAAGCTGGGGATAACGCTCGGAGAAAAGTCCGCACTCAAGACCTGCATGGATGCCTCGAACAATAGGCTCTTTCTTGAACAATTTCTTATACGATGCAACGACAATCTCCTGCAACTTGGAGTTGGCACGCATCTTCCAAGCGGGATAACCTTCGCCAGAGATGGTTTCTGCACCAGCTAGTTCGAAAGCAGCCTGAATGGTATAGCACATATTGTCGAGGTTTGACATGACGTTGGAACGCTGTGATGACAAGATGTCGATGGTAGTTTCGGATGTGTGGATACTGGCAATATTGCTGGAAGTTTCTACCATACCACCGAGGGCCTCATCCTGACAGATGGCATAGATGCCGTTATCGACTGCCTGCACTGCCCAGATGAAATTCTTGGCAACAACGGGATCGATGATTGGTTCAGCCTCGGTGCTCTCCATCTGGAACTGCATCTGGGTATCGGTGACATGGAACTCGTCTTCTACCTCTGAAGCAAAAACATTCCAATCGGCACGTACGTTCTCCTTCAGGTCGTTGGGAACTGCCAGCACAAAGTAGCCGTCGCGAGGGATGGCATTGTGAAGTTTTCCGCTATGGAACTGAGCCAACTGGACACCCTCATAACGCTTCATAGTCTGGAAGATGAAACGGGCGAGAATCTTGATGGCGTTGGCGCGCTTCTTGTTGATGTCGTCACCAGAGTGACCACCGACGAGTCCTTTCAGAGAGCCTTTGATGAAGAAACTGCCTGCAGGGGCCTGCTGGCGCTGAAAAGTGAACTTGGCAGTTGTGTTACGACCTCCGGCACAGCTGACGAAGATTTCACCTTCATCCTCAGAGTCAAGATTGATAAGGTAGTCACCTGTCATGAAGCCGGCCTTCATACCTTCAGCACCGGAGAGCCCCGTCTCCTCATCGCGTGTGAAGACGCACTCGATGGGACCGTGCTGGATATCGTCGGAAGCAAGAATAGCAAGCTCAATAGCACAACCGATACCATCATCAGCACCGAGGGTGGTGCCCTCAGCGGTGAGCCATTCTCCATCAATGTAGGTCTTGATGGCATCCTTGTTGAAATCAAACTCTACATCGACTAGTTTGTCACACACCATATCCATGTGACTCTGCAGGATCACGGTCTTACAATTCTCCATGCCTGTGGTGGCAGGCTTGCGGATGATCACATTGCCTGTCTCATCGACATTGGTGGCGAGACCGTGGGTTTCACCCCAGTTCTTGAGGTACTCAATCATCTTCTCCTCGCGCTTAGAAGGACGGGGAATTTCGTTAATCTTCGCAAATTCAGCAAAGACAACAGCGGGTTTTAAATCGTTTTTATTCATTATTAATGTATTTTTTGATTGAATTCGATATAAAATGCTTAACTTTGCAGCGCAAAATTACAAAAAATGATTGAAACTCTGCTCATCAGCACGTTAATAATTGCTATTGCGATGGTATTTTTCCTTGTGAGAGTACTATTTGTGAAGCATGGCGAGTTTAAGTCGCAGCATATTCACGACTCTGAGGCGATGAAGGAACGCGGGATTCACTGCGTGATGGATCAGGATCGGGAGATGCGACAGAAGAGCAAGTTTGCGATAGATGAACATTAAATATTAAATAAAAGAATGAAAAAGTACATTTTCTCTGCACTGACCATCGCAGCAATGATGGTATCGTGTAACAATGCAGGTCCAAAGATGGACGAGCAGCCCGCTGCTGCAGGAAACTCTACCTCTGGCGTGAAGATCGCCTATGTGGAGGTGGATTCTCTTATGACTCAGTATGACTTCGCCAAGGATTACAGCGTAACCCTGCAGAAGAAGTCCAACAATGCCCGTAACACCCTGACCCAGAAGGGTAATGCCCTTCAGGCTGCTGTGAACAACTTCCAGCAGAAGATTCAGAACAATGGTTTCCAGAGCCGTGAGCAGGCAGCTGGAGTGCAGGCAGCCTTGGAGCGTCAGCAGCGTGATCTCCAGGAACTGCAGGTTCGTTTAGAGGGTGAGCTTGCCTCTGAAACAGCGAAGTTTAACGAAGCTCTGCGTGACTCTCTGCAGAATTTCCTGAAGGACTACAACAAAGATAAGAACTACGATCTGATCCTTTCAAAGGCTGGCGACAATATCCTGTTGGCTGGTAAGAAGTTTGATATCACTCAGGACGTGATCAACGGTCTGAACAAGCGTTACAAGCCCGTAGCAAAGCCCGCAGCTGCTGAGGAGAAGAAAGAGGAGAAGAAGTAACCTCTCTAGTTATCACATAGATAAGAGGCACTCGAGCAATCAGGTGCCTCTTTTTTTTGTCATCACGAGTCCCTTTGTCGCCCCAAGCATCCATAGAACGCAATCCTGTCATCTCGAGCGGAGTCGAAAAATCTCCCCCTGTCATCTCGACTAAGTGAAGCGCATGGAGATATCTCTCTACTCAACTCCGTTCAGTCAAAAAGACTGGTGAAGAACGAGAGAAAATTTACACTCGGTGGAACAAAATGGTGTGGAGGAATCTAATTATGCGACAAAATACGGGACCATAAATTGATTCTGTCGCTTTTTTTTTATTTGTCGCTATAAATTATGAAGAAAATGCAATAATTATTTGGAAATATGGGCTAAAACATCGTAACTTTGCACCAACTAGAATTAATAGAATAGTAACAATTAAAATTATAAAGAATATGAAATCAATTAAGTCAACAGCTATTTTGATTCTTGGCAGCCTTTTTGTTGCTATCAGTTTTGCAGCATGTTCTGCAGAAGATAACATCCCCGAGAAAGCTCCTCAAGTCCCTAGTAGTAGTTATCCCATCTCAGATGTTCATGTGATAGAAAAAGGCTATTTAAAAGCCGAGCTGAACAAAGATAACCTCCTTGACGATATCAGTCAGCTCAAGGCCGAAGATTTCAAGTACACTGTTCTTTCAGAAACTGAAGCAAAGGACCTCGCAGAGCGAAAGCTTAGCGATAGCGAATCAAGTGACTTCTACCTGTATGCATGGACTACACTGAACTATCGTTGCAAGACCGCCGACGGGACGGAGAAAGATCTCTCTGAACTAATAGTATGGCCCTACAGTTCACTTATCTCCTGGTCTCCCAGTCAGTTGGTCATTGGCTGTCACAGTACTATTACCAGCAACGAACAGCGCCCTTCTAACTTCACCAATCTGCCGAGTGCCGGTGAAATCAATATGCTGGCACTGTTCGCCAGCGTCGTAAGCCAGAATGCACTGGTTATCGTGCCCGACTACGAAGGGTATGGTTCAACAGCAGATATCCCCCACCCCTACTGCAACCGCGACCTCACAGCCTTGCAGGTGGTAACTGGTGTCAAGGCTGGACTCAGCTATTTTGAAAATAATGTGACAACAATGAAGGACGAATGGTCGAGCGTAGCCATCGGTTATTCACAAGGTGGTGCTGTAGCAGCAGGTGTCTTACGCTACTGCCAGCAGAACAACGAGAATTCACTCCGACTGAAAGGTGCCGTATGCGGCGATGGTCCATATGACCCGCTGGCCACACTGAAGCGCTATATCGAGATGGACAAACTCTACATGCCCGTAGCTCCCACCTTACTACTGAAGGGTGCCGTTGATACCGATCCCGATATGAAAGTCGCAGGCTGCCAATATCAGGACTTCGTCACCGACAACTTCTATGCAACAGGAATCTTCGACTGGATTGCTGCCAAGGAAAAGTCAACCGATCAAATTCAGGAAGCACTGCTTAAGCACTCTCTCAATTACGGTGATGAAGGTGGTTTCACGATGAGGGCATTGTGCGAAGACGGTTTCCTGCCCTATACCCAGAGTAATCTCAAGGATGACAGTGGTAACACGCGTAAGTTTGAACTCGAAAACGGTAAGGGTTACAACTACTGCTTCGTAGATCAGTGCCTCAAGCCTGGTGTCATTGCTTACTTCCGTGACGGTACTATCACTGGCGACGTGCCCGAGGCCAAGTTAAAGGCTCTAGAGAAGGCCATGGCAAAAAATTCTCTGACTGCCGACGGTTTCATGCCTAATACAGGTTTTACCTTCTTCCACTCCATCGGCGACGAGGTCGTTCCTTACTGTAACTTTGAGAGCGTTCGCAACACCTGGGGGGTTGATAAAATCGCAGCTCTTACATACCAATCGAACACCACACTGCACGTTGCCACTGGCACCTCATTCTACTTAGTTTACTGTGGCGATCTAGTCAATGAGATTCTCAAAGGCAATTGGGCTCCCCGTGAGGAGACCGTTGGATGGGGGCCTTGGTAAAAGAACTTTCACTCGACAT
>Ga0256407_10009515_pt1 | contig 13899 bp, 8 predicted proteins | sample RumenRJG_04DNA_FD_193489 | JGI IMG/M metagenome (GOLD analysis project Ga0256407, IMG submission 193489) | Bovine rumen microbial communities from Lethbridge, Alberta, Canada - RJG_04 | ecosystem: Host-associated > Mammals > Digestive system > Stomach > Rumen | place: Canada: Alberta | collected... | reverse complement strand
AGAACTCTTTTCTCGTTGCTCTCAGTGTTAGGCGTTTGCCGTAGTTCTGAAAAGCGAGTGCAAAGGTACAGGTTTTCCCGATACCCTCCAAACATTTCCCATCTTTTTTTGAAGAAAAAGCGCACTTTTTCCGTTTTGCGGACAAAAATAGGGGGCGACACATTATTATATTATAGGGAGCCAGCACTTAATCCGCACCGAGGAGAAGGAAACAAGAAGGCACGCGAGACCGGCAAAAGGGCAAGACAGCGATAATGGCGTCGCTGCATAGCAGCAACATACAGAACCCAGCACAACAAAAGACCGAGAACCCAGCACTACGAGGCAGAGAACCAGCACAACAAGAGGCGGAAGGCCAGCACAACGAAAGACCGAGAACCAGCATTACGAGGCGGAAGCACTGCACAACGAAACCAGGGACAAAGGAACTAACCTTTTCTGGAATCCTATCGTGCCTATCTGACGATGTCGTGCTTTTGCAGAAAGACAACTCTTCCATAACGTCTCAGTTGCTCGATGTCGAGTTGACGTTTGTCGCCCACAATGATATAGCAGGCGGGAGCTGTTTGCACATGAGCCCGATAGAAACGAGTGACATCTTCTATGCCCAAGGCAGGCAGCAGGCTGAGGGTCGCCGAGTCTGGATCGTTGGTATAGCCTTTCAACCGGCAAGCGGCGACAAAGCCGCCTAACGAGCGGAAGACAGGATAGCCATTATTGATGACATTGACTAATCCCTGGCGCGCCGCCCGGATATTCCCCTCGCGCACAGGCATGTCACGGAGAACGGAGTCGAGCACGCCAAGCGCCGCCATCGTCTTGTCGGACTGACAGCCTAAGCGGGTGACATAGGCGCAGGGCGACTGAGGATGAACGAGCAGGTCAGGCTGGAGCCAGCGTCCATAAGCATAATAAGCATAGGAACGAAACTCACGGATGTCCTGAAACAGCACCGACGACATGCTACCGCCGAAATAGGTTCCCCACAGATGGAACGGTACCCGCTGGGCCTCAGTGGGCAAGGCTCCCACTTGCTGATAAGAACCGACAATGGTCTGTCGCGCCAGTGGATTGTCATAGACATAGACCGTCGGCACGCTAACCGACTGCAGGGTATGAAGGCCCGGACACCAGGGCCGACTTACCCGATTGAGCGGCAGAGCGGTTTCCACGAGACGAACCACACTGTCCACGGGCAACGTACCCGTGTAGATCATGTCGAGCTGACTACGCTGCACCTCACGGAACAGCTCCATAAGGTCTGAAGCTTTTATGCGCCTTGCCTCTTTAACCGTCAACCGTGTAAGGAAAGAGGAGCTGTCACCGAAGGCAACCTTTTGATAGACAGCATCCGCAATGTTGGCATTCTCTTTCAAGAACGACCGTCGGTCGAGTTTGAGTTCCTTGCGGCAGATGCGGAGCTTGGCATCGTCAACAGCCGCGCTGTCAAGGAACGAGCGCAACAGACGCAGGGCGGGAACAAACTGGGAATCAAAGCCCATCAGCGTCACCTTGACATTATCGGCATCGGCCGACACGCTGAGCGTAGCCCCCAGCTGCTGGAGTGCCCGGCCCAGTTGTTGGCGTGACATAGACACGGTACCTACGCGGTTGAGGTAGTCGCCCAATATCTCTATATGGTGATCGGAGGCTGAGCCACGGCGATAACAGAGTTGGAGCGAGAAGATCTCGTTATCGGGATTCCTCACTCCATAGAGCCGGACCAAAGGACGCAAGGATCGCTCTGCAACATCATGCTTGAAATCAACGAGTTTAGGAGCCACCGAATCTACGGGCTGCGCTTCGAGTTGCTTGGCATAGGCACTCTGCTCACCGGCATGAGGTGCATGGACGGGTTTATAGCCTGGCTGCGCCACCTTTTCCTTGTGATAGCGTCCAAAGGCTTTCTTCACCACGAGCGAGTCATCATTGAAATAGGTACGCGCCACTCTGACGACGTCATCATGAGTCACGCTGTTGACACGTTTGGCCTGACCGAGCACGTCCTGCCAACTAAATCCATGCGAGAAAGCATTAATCATGGCGGAGCTGCGCCCGCTGATAGTCTCCAGGCTCAGCAACTTCTGTCGCTGGAGTGAACGTTTCACCGCTTGCAGTTGAGCATCAGTGAACTGTCCAGTACGCAAACGGTCAATGGCCTGCCAGCAGAGACGGCTTGCCTTCTTCTTAGAACCAAAAGGCAGATTAGGCACAAAGCCAAAACCGAAAGCACCAAAGTCCTTGAAGTAATAACTTCCAGCCATCGCCGCCATCACCTTTCCGGCATTGTCGAGCGAGTCAAGCAGTCCGGTGTGGGACGGATTGGACAGCATCGTCATCATCACTTGGAAGGGAGCCTCATCGCGGCTGCCCTCCTGCGGCGCAAGAAAAGCATAGCCCTCGGCCTTGACGACAGGTATCGGAAGCTTCAGTTTCAGCGGTTTAGAGCCCCGGAAGTCACGTAGCACCGCCTTGGGTGTCTGCGGCGCCTCACCCATGGACAACCGTCCGAAGGTACGCTCGAGCAGCGGTACGATGGAGTCGGTGTGCAGATCGCCGCTGAGGATAAGTCCCATATTACCCGCCACATAATAGCGGTGAAAGAAGCGCATCATCTCGCTGAGCCTTGGATTCTTCAGACTGTCAGTAGCACCGATGATGGGATAGGCATAGGGCGTACCGGCCAGCGCATAGCGTTGCGCAGCCTCAGCTGCCTGCACCAGCATATTGTCGGCATACATATTCTTCTCCTCATACACCGTTTCCAGCTCACCCTGAAACAGGCGGAAGACCGGCGAGAGGAAGCGCTCGGCATAGAGCTCGCACCACTGCGGCAGATACTGCGGCGAGAACGTGTTGTGGAACACCGTCTCGTCGAACGACGTGTAGGCGTTGAGCCCCGTACCACCGAAACGGGTGATGAGATTCTCAAACTCGTTGGGGATCGCATAATCAGCCGCACGGACCGACAACGCGTTGATGTGCTTTTGGATAGCCTGCCTGCGTGCGGCATCACTCGTGGCGGCCAGCAGATCGTATTGATGTGAGATACTGTCGAGCCACGGCTTTTCTTTTTCATAGTTCACGGTGCCAATCTTGTCGGTACCTTTGAACATCAGGTGCTCGAAATAGTGGGCTATGCCCGTATTGGGGCAGTCCTTGGCTCCGGCCTTCACCACCACCGCGCCATATACCTTTGGCTGACTGTGATCGACATTGAGCCACACGGTGAATCCATTGTGCAACCTCAGCGTCTGGACGTCCCATGCCCCCTGTGCACAAGCCACGGTCCAGCCGAAGACTGCCAACAGGGCACACAGCCATCCCTTTGTCAAATGATGATATCGTGTCATCTTGTCTTGTTTATGATGAATAGAACACAAAATTACTGAAAAGGCATCAAAAGGCGATAGGTTGCAATACAAAAAACATTAAATAGCACACAGTTATTGGCATATTTCTTGCTTTTCAGAAGGGAAAGCAATATATTTGCAAACAGAAGTAAACGATAAACTTAACTAAAGAACAAAAACAACAATGGAAGTACAAGATTTGGAACAGATCGTCCGCCAGCGCGAAGGCGCACTCTCTACCGCTTTTCCTGCGCTGATGCGAAAGGTATATGTGTGGATGGCACTGGCACTGGTCATCACGGGCGTGTGCGCCTTTGGCGTGGCCAGCAGTCCCCACCTCCTCACCGCCCTGTATAGCAGCCGTGCTGCCATCTGGGTATTGCTCATTGCCGAGCTCGGTCTGGTGTTCTACACCACGGCACGCATCGACAAGCTGTCACTGTCAACCGCTACAACCCTCTTCGTCATCTACTCGGCGCTGAACGGCGTGACGCTGTCGAGCATCTTCCTCGTCTACACCATGACGAGCATCACTGAGGTGTTCTTCATCTCTGCCGGCACATTCGGCGCGATGGCGCTCTACGGCTATGTCACGAAGACCAACCTGGCCAAGATTGGCAACATCCTGTTCATGGCGCTCATCGGTCTCATCATCGCCTCGGTGGTGAACATGTTCCTGCGCAGCTCGGGCTTTGACTTGATACTGAGCTATATCGGCGTACTGCTCTTCGTGGGTCTCACCGCTTGGGACAGCCAGCGCATCAAGCAAGCCTTAGCTATGCAACCCGACATGAGCGAGGCTTCGCAGAAGATTGCCCTGCTGGGTGCACTGGAGCTCTACCTCGATTTCATCAACCTCTTCCTCTATCTGCTCCGCATCTTCGGCAAGAACAACAATTAAGGAATGAGGGGGTGTAATGATTCAGAACAAACATTTCATCCTATAACAACAAAGGCCTCCCCGAATTCGGGGAGGCCTTTGTTGTTTGTCGGCTGCGTCCATTAAATCACAAAATCAAATGTTTTACAACGCCCTACTCTTCTCCTCCTTGTTGCTTTGCTCAATGTCGCGGTGGGAGAAAGACTTGCCCTTGTTGATGGTGTAGTAGGCCGAAAGCACGAGGGAAGGCAGGTGGCGTCCATACATCGCCGTGGCACTGTAGATGTCGCCCGTGTTGGTGCGTGTCCAAGGTTTTTGTGCCCACAACAAGTCATTGGCAGCAAGTTTCAAGGTGAGCCGCTTGTCCAGGAGCTGCCGCATGATGGAGAAGCTCAGGTCGTGGTAGTCGTCACTGCGGCCGTAGGCACTCTTCTCCTTGGAGTTGTAACGATAGGTGAGCATGAAGCGGAAATCGGCGGGCAGGAGCAGAGTGTGCTGTATGTAGGCGCTCCAGTTGAAATTGTTGGTGGTACGCTCCGTCGTGATGTAGCGATCGTAGCTGAGACGGGCCTGTGCGGTCACACTCCACCACTTGGTGATGGTAAAGGGCAGGAACAGGTTGAGGTTGGAAAAGCGGTTTTTCACGCCGTCGACATACGACTGTCGGATGTAGGCGTTGCCGCCGATAGTCTCGTTGGTGTTGTAGCTCTCAATGCCGTTGTTGCTCCAGGCATGGGTGAGCGAGATGTTGTACTTGCCCAGGAGCAACCACGAGAACTGGAAGTTGTAGCTATAGTTGGGACGGAGCGCGGGATTGCCCTCCATGATGACATAGCGCGAAGAGAAGTAGCGTGAGGGCATCAGCCTGATATAGCTCACGCGCTGGGTGCGCCTGGTGAGGCTCAGCGAGAGTGTGTTTTTCTCCGTCGGCTTCCACGAGGCGAAGAGGCTCGGGAAGAGGTCGTAGTGGTGGTAAGAGAGCGAGTAGCCTTGGGCATTGGAGGCGTCGTATTCGCCACGCAGCCCCGCCGTAAGGCTCCAGTGCTTCAGGTCAAGACTGTATTTCAGATAAGTGGCCTGCAGGTTCTCCGCATAAGTAAGGGCGTAGCCGTAGCCTTCATCCTCCTGCCACTGTCCACCGTTGAGCGAGAACGAACGGAAATCATTGGTCTTGCTGGAATAGCTGTATTTGGTGCCCGCCATCAGTTGTGCTTTCGGAGTGAGCTGCCAGGTGACACGCGCTTCAGTCGAGACGATGAAGAAGGGCAGGAGCTCCCGGTGCTTCACACGCTCTTCCGATACGGGCTCCAGCGCTTCATCGAAGTTGTTATACTTGAAATTGTATTTACTGGTATAGAACGACTTACTGACATCACCCAAGAGAAGCAGCGAATGCTGATGGCTGGCGCCAAAGTCATGCCGGAAGTTGATACTGGTGTTGAGAAAGTTCATGGCCTGCTTGACAATCTGGCGATTGTCGGTCAGCCTGATTTGTGGTGCATTACCACCGCCGACACGCGTGTCGCCCACTTGGTGCTCGTCTTTTCCATAATGATAATACCGGAAATTGGCCGAGAGCTTGTCGTGATCAGTGAAGTCATAGTAGAGATTGGTCGAGATGTCGCCATTCAAGTCGTTCATCTTGTCCTCGGTATAAGTCGTATAATCTACTTTGTCCTTGCGGTTGTCGGAGTATTCGTCCACCAACAGACAGCCGCGGCCCACGGTGGCACTGCCAGTGACGTCGAAACCGAGCTTACCCTTGTTGTAAGCATACTGCACGTAAGGCTCCGCACCGAGGTAGGAAGGAAAATCGAGATTGCCGCCGACGGTCAGCTCAGATCCTGCCTCGCGCTGCCGGGTGGTGAGGATGCGCAGCACACCAGCCGTGCCTTCGGCGGCAAACTCGGCCGACGGGTTGGCGATGATTTCTATCTTCTCGATTTCTTCCGAGCGAATGGTCTTGAGATAGTCCATCAGCCGCTCGCCGGAGAGTTGTATCTGCCGATCGTTGACCATCACCTGAACACCCGGGATGCCATTGATGGACAGACTGCTGCCGCTATGCCACACGCCGGGCAACTGGTCGAGCAACGACTCAGCACTGTTGCCTATGCCGAGGATGCTGTGGCGGATGTCCACGACGGTGCGGTCACCTTTGTAAGTGACGGTGGGTCGCATCCGCGTCACGTTGACTTGGCTCAGCGTATAGCGGTCGGCCTGCAAGCGGATGGTGCCAAGGTCGGGCGAGGCAGCGGTCCACAGCTTAGACTTGTAGCCCACGTAGGTCACCTTGGCGATGACGCGTCGTACATTGCAGGGAATGACGAAATAGCCACTCTCGTTGCTCACGCCTCCGGCAAGGAACGAAGAGTCGGCGGGAGAGAGCAGCACCACATTGGCATACTCGGCGGGCTCACCCTTGTCGTCAATCACGCGGCCCTTGTATCTCAATGTTGTCTTCTGTGAGCATTCCACGTTGATGATGCTGTCGCCCACCATCGTCATCGAGATGGGATAGAAGCCGATGAGGTGTCGGATGGCCTCGGGAATGGACGCGCCTTTGACCGATGCCGTCACGCGGAAGTCCTCCAAGTCGTTGTAGATAAAGTTGATGGTATAGCGGTGGGTCATGCCGCCGAGCTGCTGTAAGGCCGTGGGCATCGTCACGTTGCGGAAGTCGCGGCTCACGCGTTGGGCATAGACTTGGACGGCTCCTAACAGGAGAATATATAATAATAGGTATATCTTTCTCATAGCTATTCTACGTTAAGGGTGTCACCGCTACGTGTAATGGTAATCTGCTGGAAGCCGTTGAGGATGGCAATGTTGGCGTCAATGGACTTGGCCTGATCCCACTCAAAGTGCAGGCGGATGGTCTTGGCGGATTCGCTGCGATAGACGACCTTCAATCCATAGTACTGCCCCATCGCAGAGAGGATGTCGGACAAAGTGGTGTTGTCGAAGACCTTGACGACGGGTGCCGGCTTCTTCGTCTCCTGCCTTGGCGCGAGGCTGTCGGCCGTGGAGGTGGTGTCACGCGGCACTGCTATAACGGGAGCGCGCTGCGCCACTTCCGGCTTCTCTGAGGCAAAGGGACTGCGAATCCATCCCAGGCGCGTCATGGCAGCAAAGGCAACACCGGCAAGCAAGACACAGCCGAGGAAGACCGCAGCCACATGCAGCCAACGGGGAACGCACTGACGGGAGGCTTGGGCGGTGGGGTGAGACTCCATGGATGACAATCCACTGGAAGCCGTTTCAGATTCATTGGAACGGGAACTGTCGGGATGTGACTGGCTGAATGCCTTCCATGCTTTCTCCACGTTGATATCCTCGTCATCGGCCCGCTCTTCTGCGAGGGCGCGTTTCAATTGGGCGAGCGGTCGGGCATCGTGTATGATTTCGCGGAGCTCCTCGTCGGTGTAATGCTCGGGATGCTCCTGTGCGTCAAGGAGGCGCTTGATCTTCTCTTCATCGGAATAGTTCATGGCTCTGGGAGTTTGAAGTTTTCTTTCAACACTTTGACGATGTGCGACAGATGTTTCCACACAGCGATGCGACTGATACCCGTCTCGGCACAGATGGCTTTGTAGTCCTTGCCGTCGAGGAAGCGCAGCGTGAAGAGATGCAGCTCCTGCGGTGAGAGCAGTGCGTGGGCGAGTTGGCGCAGTTGTTTGAGTCGCTGCTCGTCGTCCTGCCAGTCATCGCCGTCGTGCGCTTCGTCGGTGTAGAGGCGGAGAATGCGCTCGCGGTTGCTCTTGTCGCGCAACCGTTTCAGACAGCGGTTGCGCACGGCCACTATCAGGTAGCCTTCGGCTGAAGTGGGCAGCAGCTCGGTGTCGCTCTCTAACAGATGGGCGAAGACCTCGCTCACCACGTCCTCGCTCTCCTGCCCATCATAGAGCAGGGAGCAGGCCACACTGTACATGTGGCGGTAGTGCTGTCGGAAGAGCTGTTCAACATGCTGTCTGTCCATCGTCTGTCTCGTGTCTTTTTATTATCAATACCCCTCAGCGAAGAGAATGTTAACCCCTTGCGCTAAAATTTCTCGCTCAACAGTTTGGTAATTGCATAGAGTGGGACGTTGGTCATCCAATCTTGCCGCTCATAGCCTTTCATAGAGAAGCGAAGGCCATGAAGGTGGTCATCGGGATGACTACCGATGTAGGTAGCCATCGACTTAGCCCTCACATTCTCTTCCGCCTTCACCTCTATGGGAATCACAGCGTCCTCATTCTCCACCACAAAGTCTATCTCTGCCGGTGTTGTCTCGCTGCTCCAGTAATAGGGTCTCAGCCCAGCAGCCACAAGTTGCTGCATAACAAACTCCTCGGTGAACGCGCCCTTGAATTCTGTGAACACATTGTTGCCCACTAACATTTGCTTGGGTGAAGCTCCCACCATACAACCTAACAATCCACAGTCGATGAGGAAAAGCTTAAAGGCACTGAGGTCTTCATAGAACTTCACCGGCATTCTGATTTCTTTTACCCGATGAACACGGCAAACAATGCCGGCATCCACAAGCCACTGGATGGCAAGTTCAAACTCTTTGGCCCGTGCACCTTTTTTGATGGCTCCATAAATAAATTTCTTGTTCTCCTTAGCTAATTGCGAAGGAAGACTTTCAAGCACTTGCCCGATACGCATGCTTTCTGTAGGTGTGGTGTGTTTGGAGATGTCGTTGCGATAGGCATTGAGAATGTTTTGTTGCAATTGTCTCACACGTGCCTGGTCATGATTGGCGACAAAGTCAGCCACCACCTCCGGCATTCCTCCAACAAAATAATACTGTCGGAGTTGCTCTTTCAGCTTGGAAGCGAAGGTTTCTACCAATGGCCAGTCACCATCTCGCAACACGTCATACATCTGAGGCGCATTGGCAAAAAGGAACTCGCCAAAATCCATCGGATAAACATGAAGCATGTCTACCTTGCCCACGGGAAAGGACTCGCCACGACCTAACGTGATACCCAGTAACGAGCCAGCAGCCACCACATGGTACTGAGGAGCATTCTCAGCAAAATATTTCAAACTGTGCAACCCACGTTCCACCTGCTGAACCTCGTCAAAAATAATCAGTGTCTTGCCAGCTTCAGGCTTCACACCCGTAATGGTCTGCACGGAAAACAGAATACGGTCGATGTCGTAGTCTTCGGTAAACAGATGGGCGGCAAGAGGTTCCGCATCACAATTGACATAGGCAACATTGTCGAAACATCGCCTTCCAAACTCTTTCATCAGCCAAGTCTTACCCACTTGCCTGGCACCAAGCAACAGCAAAGGCTTATGCCCTGCGCGGTCTTTCCATTTGATTAATTCAGCAAACAGTTTCCTTTCCATATCTGATACATATCTTTATCTGCCTGCAAAGATACACTTTTTCGAGGATAAAAAAGACCCAAATCTACACTTTTTCGAGGGTTCAATTAGCCAATGTCCACACTTTTTAGTGGGTTAAATAAGCCTAAGTCTACACTTTTTCGAGGGTTCGCTAAGTTTCAGACTTCCTTTTCCATGATGTAATCGTTCATAAAGTATCCGTTGCCGATGTCGTAGTCTCCCTGCTTGCTAATCTTCATTCCGAGATGCTCGTAGAATGTCTTGGCCTTGTTATAGCGGTTGACGTGCAGAAAGAGGCGACAAGGGCCAGGATGTTGCTTCTTGACAAAGCTGACTGCGGCGTCGAAGAGCGTGCGTCCCAAATGGCAACCTTGGAAGCGGGGCAGCACATAGATTTTCTGCAGTTCATAGACGTCTGCCTCGATGGGTTGCACCGAGACATAACCAGCCGGTTCGCCATCAACAGAGAGCAACTGATAGACATGGCCTTCCTCCGTCATCTGCCGGCGCAGACTGGCCTCGGAATACATCATGTCCATCATATAGTCACACTGCTCGGATGTGATGATATGCCGGTAAGTCACAGGAAACACTTGTTCCGCCATCTGACGGATGAGTGGGATGTCTCTAGTTGTAGCAATTCTAACTGAGTTCATCTTATATCTATTTGTAAAATGGTCACATAACGAAAGAAGTGGCACTGGACAGTCGAGGCGATGTACCCCGTCTTATCCAGTGCCACTTCCTTATGGCGCCCTCCGATGGTTGAGCTGGTGCAAATTTAGGACTTTTCCTTGGAATATGCAAGAACCACTCTCATATTTTTTACCATACTCCCAAACGCCCCCACAAATATTTCAGTTGTGCTTCTCGCCAAGTTCTACGATCAATCGTCCTCCAGACACCACCATCTCATGCGTGAGGATGTAGCTGATGTAGGGCTCGCCGTTCCACGTCATGCGCTGGATATAGCTACCCTCGCCCTGCGTTTCTATCGTCAGACGACCGATGCTCGCGCAGCGGAACTGGGGAAGGCCGATGACATAGTCGGCACTGCCGGGACAGACAGGATAGAAGCCAAGCATGGAGAACACCTGCCAGGCACTCATCTGTCCGGCATCGTCATTACCGGACAGTCCGCCGGGAACATCACGATACTCCGTCCGCAAGATGTCGCTGACCAGCAGCTGGGTCTTCCACGGCTCGCCAGCCAGAGCGTAAAGATAGGCAATGTGGTGGCAAGGCTCATTGCCATGCCAATAATAATAGGTGCTGTCGCGACATCCATCATGTCGGAAGCCAAAGAGTGTGTCGAGCTTCTGTACGAACGCCTTGCGACCACCCATGACACGTATCAATCCAGGAATGTCATGGGGAACATAGAAGCTATAGTGCATGACGGCACCCTCGGTGATAAACGGCAGTCGCCCGGTGAGGTTGCTATTGCCCAGCCATCGCCCGTCGGCATGGCGACCGTCGGCCCAGCCCGTACGGGGATTCAGTACGTTCACCCAGTTGTGTGACCGTCGCATCAGCGTCTGATAGTCTTTTTCCTGGTTCAGTGCCTTGGCCACCTGCGCTACGCAGTAATCATCGTAGGCATATTCCAGTGTTCGCGACACCTGTTCCTGGGTGTGGAAAGCCTCCTTCACACTGTCTTCCAACGGGATGAAGCCATAGCGCAGCCAGCTCTTCAGCGCGCGCCGTCCCATGCCGTTGGCATAATCCTGATAGTTTTTCGGACTTTCAAAAGTATTCTTGCGCAGTCCTGCATAGATGGTTTTGAGGTCAAAGGGATGCGTACGGTCAAGCCCCTTTGCCACCGCGTCGGCCACAAGTGCAGCGGCATGATCACCAATCATCGCACTCGTATAACTGTTCCAGCAAGGGAAGATCGGCATCCAACCGCCCTCGCGGTACATGCCGCCGAGGCTCTGTATCATGTCGGAAGCCATCTGCGGATGTGTCAAGAGCAGCAAGGGCGACTCAGCGCGATAGATGTCCCACATCGAGAAGTCCATGTAGCGAGTGCGTCCCGCGTCGGTACTGTCGGGCATCATCGGCCGCCCTGAGGCAAAGGCAGGATAGCGCCCGTCGACATCACTGATGGCGTGCGGCTCGAAAGCAGTGCGGTAGAGAGCACCATAGAACTGGTTGATCTTAGCCTTGTCGCTGTCTTCCACGTCGACCGTGTGCAGCTCATTCTGCCAAATACTGTCCAAGGCGAGGCGCGTACCCAAGAAGTCCCAGTCTGGAAGCTCAGTGTGGAGATTGCGCCAAGCACCGTCGATACCCGTGAAACTTGTGGCCGCCTTGACCAGCACCTGCTCACCCGCTTTCACGTCAAGGGTGACAAAGGCCACGGAGTCTTTTACGCCACACTGCCGGAAAGGACGCTGGAACTGCACGACAAACCAGCCGCTGAAGCCGGCCCGCTCGCCCCAGCCCTGATAGATGCGGTGCACAGGGTTGTAGCCCCAGACGCACTGACGGGCAGAGTCTACTGCCACAAAGCCTTCACGATAGTCGTTGTTAGGATTGACGACGACATGCAACTGTCCCGCCTCGTCGGGCATGAAGCGGAAGATAGCGGCACGACTGGTCGCCGTCATCTCGGTCATCAGCTTTTCTTTCGGCAGATAGACACCATAATAATAAGGATGGCTCAACTCATCGTTGTGGCTGAACGGAGTGGCACGCTCTTCCGGCTTCAACCGCAGCCGTCCCGTCATCGGCATGAGCGTGAACGTACCATAGTCCTGGGTGCAACCGCCTACGAGCCAGTGACTGGCACGGAAGCCCTGGAACAGCGAGTCTCTATAATAATAAGGAGCGCGGCACTTCTGTTCCGTGTCCTGTGTCTGCGGTGTCCAGAAGTTCATGCCATGGGGCACGAGCACCGCGGGCAGCGTCTGTCCATGCTCCTCCGATCCTTTTCCGTAGCGTCCCACCGAAGAGGTCACAGCGTAGTCAGTACCCACCATCGTGTTGATGGCGCGCGTGCGGTCTGTCCATTTCTGACGGTCGAGGTAATGCTGAAGATGACGCTTCAATGCTGTCCATGAATAGTAGGGAACCTTCCTAGCGTCAAGCGTAAAGGCCGGATGTATGCCCTTCAACGACATCGGGCGCTCATTGAGATAGAACGCCACCACCACACTGTCCTGCAGGTTGCGGTAGAACAGCATTTGCAGGTTGGCAGCCATCGGCACAAGCTGCTCCAAGTTCAGACTGTCGTCAGCCACGGGTGAGGCGCCGAGCAAACTCAACAAGCGATAAAGAGCTGTATCGTGGCCGAAGCGCAGCGTCACACCCGGCTTTCCCGAGTCCAAGACGCTGTCAGCGCAAAGCACGAAATTCCCCCACAGGTTGGCAGCGCACTGTGCCGGAATGCCGTGATTGGCGGGATCCAAGCCATTCTCATAGCGCATCTCTCGGCAGGAGCGCAGATAGCAATAGCGCATCTCGTCGGGAGTGAACAGATCGTAGAGCGAGAGGCCGGGCAAGTCAACGTCCTGCAAGTCAGAGGCCACAGCATAGAGTTCAGAGAAGAGACGTGCCGTGTCGGCGATGGTCTCGGGGTGACGGAAGAGCGAAGCGAACAAACGATGCGTAGGCAGCGACCAGCTCCTGTCGGTCTGTAGTTTCAGCAGCATCTCGTCAGGACTCTCATGGCTCATCCACTGCATGTCGGCCGAGTCGGTGCGCATGTCAATGCGCACACCGGGATGCTGTTTTTCCATCTCCTGCACAAAAGCCTCCATGCTCTTGCGGCAACGGCGCACCACACTCGCCCTTGCGGTCACACGGCTGTCCGGCCCAAACATCTGCGGAAAGCGGGAGGCCATACGGGCAGCAAGTCCCTGCTGCTGCCTTACTCCCACGGGCGACAGCTGTCCGCCATTGCCCCGGGCGTTGTCACAGATTTTCTTCAGGCGGCTGCGCACGCTGCGTCCCCGTCGTGTCAGCAGTTTCTCGTCCTCAAACTGTTGCCACAACCATTCATAGCGCTTGTCACTCGTCATCCAGCGTGAGCCATGCCGCCCGTAATGACTGAGGCAGACCAGACGATAGCCCTCCGGTGTAGGTGCGAAGCTATTGTCAGGCGGTACAGGATAGGCGTAGTAGATGCCCCCCATCCGCTGATAAGCTGTTTGAGTAAAGACATTCCGTCCGCTGCGCTTTTGAGCAGTAAGCGGCAAAGCGTGCAAGAAGATAGTGCATAGTAGTAAAGACGATATTGCTATCCAGCGGCATGGTTGCGGCCAGCGGGCAGCATAGGTTCTTGTTTTCATGTTCAGTCAAATGTTAGATCCCCTA
>Ga0256407_10009513_pt1 | contig 13900 bp, 9 predicted proteins | sample RumenRJG_04DNA_FD_193489 | JGI IMG/M metagenome (GOLD analysis project Ga0256407, IMG submission 193489) | Bovine rumen microbial communities from Lethbridge, Alberta, Canada - RJG_04 | ecosystem: Host-associated > Mammals > Digestive system > Stomach > Rumen | place: Canada: Alberta | collected... | reverse complement strand
CCAGTCTCGGTGCCGGAGATGCAGCCGGGCGATATCATCGCATATGACGGCTCCCCGAAGGACGGCATTGTGAACCATGTGAGTATTTACGCCGGGGACGGCAAAGCGATCCACGCAGTAGGAACAGGGAAGGGTATCAGGATGACGGCGTTTGACTACGCAGCGCCGCTGACCATCCGGAATCTCCTGGACTGACAAAAGAAAACCAAGGTATGATTTCAGCATCAGCTGAAATTATACCGTACATGGGCGGCTTCCGAAGGGAAGCCGTCCGGAGTGAATTTGCCGCAGGCAAATAAAACGACGGATTTACTTGCGGCAATCCGCTGCCGCAAGTAAACCATCGGTATCCGCAGTCATTTTTCTTGCGGATACCGTTTTTTTCGTTTATCATAGGGCTATTATGACGAATATTTATGAACTGACAGCCCCCTGCCACTTTGGCATGGAGGCGGTGTTAAAAAGAGAGATCGTTGACCTGGGATACGATGTGACCGCGACGGAAAACGGCAGAGTGACCTTTGCCGGCGACGCGGAGGCGGTGGCCCGGGCGAATGTGTGGCTCCGCACGGCGGAGAGAGTGCTGCTGAATGTAGGAAAGTTCCGGGCAGAAAGCTTTGAGGAGCTTTTTGAGAAGACCGCCGCGCTGCCCTGGGAGGAGTTCCTGCCCCGGGACAGCCGTTTCTGGGTGACAAAGGCGACCTCGATCAACAGCAAACTGTTTTCTCCGTCGGATATCCAGTCCATCATGAAAAAAGCCATGGTGCGGAGGATGGGTCAGCATTACGGACTGGAGCGCTTTGAGGAGACCGGTGCGGAGTATCCTGTGAGAGTGTTCCTGCACAATGACGAAGTTACGGTGTCTCTGGATACCAGCGGGAACTCGCTCCACAAGCGCGGCTACAGAACGGAGACTGCGAAGGCTCCTATCACGGAGACACTCGCCGCGGCGCTGATCATGCTGACGCCCTGGCATAAGGACCGGATCCTGGTGGATCCCTTCTGCGGCAGCGGCACGTTCTGCATCGAGGCCGCCATGATGGCAGCCAATATGGCACCGGGCATGAACCGGGAGTTCCTGTCCCAGGAGTGGGACGGGATCGTTCCGAAAAAGCACTGGTACAATACGCTGGACGAGGCGGAGGAACTGAAGGACCTCTCCGTGGAGACAGATATCCAGGGCTACGACATCGATCCCGAAGTGCTTCGCCGCGCGCGTGTGAACGCCGCCCAGGCAGGCGTGGCGGAAATGATCCATCTGCAGCAGCGGGACGTCGCCCAGCTTTCCCATCCGAAAAAATACGGCTTTCTGATCACAAATCCTCCCTATGGGGAGCGCCTGAAAGCAGACGAAGGCATCGCGCAGCTGTACAGGACGCTGGGAGAAAGATTCCGGCAGCTGGACGACTGGTCGCTGTTCCTCATCACGGCGTTTGAGGACGCGGAGCGGTGCATCGGACGAAAGGCGGACAAAAACAGAAAGATCTACAATGGAATGATGAAGACCTACTTCTATCAGTTCCTGGGCAAGAAGCCGCCGAAAAGAAGGGAAACAGAACAGAAATGAGACATAAGATCGTAATCGCCACCGGCAATCAGGATAAAATGCGGGAGATCCGGGAGATCTTCTCCGATCTGGACGCAGAGATCCTTTCCATGAAAGAGGCTGGCGCAGAAGCGGATCCCGAAGAGACCGGCACGACGTTTGCAGAGAACGCGCTGATCAAGGCGGAAGCCGTGCACAGGCTCCTGCCGGATACCATCGTCATGGCGGACGATTCCGGCCTGGAGGTGGATTACCTGAATGGGGAGCCAGGCATTTACTCCGCCCGTTGGCTTGGACGGGAGACACCTTACAGCGAGAAGAACGCGGAACTGATCAGGAGACTCGAAGGAGTTGAGGGCGAAAAGAGAAGCGCCCGGTTCCGGGCAGCCATCGCCTGCATTCTTCCGGGCGGGAGGCATGTGGTGACGGAGGCTTCCATGGAGGGGCAGCTGGCCCATGAACCGGCCGGAAGCAATGGTTTCGGCTACGACCCGGTGCTGTATCTGCCGGAGTACGGAAAGTGCTCCGCCGAACTGACAGAAGAAGAGAAGAATGCCATCAGCCATCGGGGCAAGGCACTGCGGATGATGAGACAGAAGCTGAAAGAGGAACTTGAATGAAGATACTGATCTGCAGCGACACCCACAGAAAAGACGAGAACCTGAAAAAGGTGCTGGAACTGGAGTCCCCGCTGGATATGCTGATCCACCTGGGCGATGCGGAAGGAAGCGAGACGATGTACCAGAAATGGCTTCCTCTTTCCACACGGCTGATCGTCGTCAGAGGCAACAATGACTTTTTTTCCAGCCTGGATTCCGAGAAGGCGGTGAAGATCGGCAAATACAACTGCCTTCTGACCCACGGTCACTATTACAATGTGTCCCTGGACACGGAATTCATCCGGAAAGAAGCAGCTGCAAGAGGATTCGATATCGCAATGTTCGGTCACACCCACAGGCCCTGCCTGGAGGAATACAGAGACGTGACCATCCTGAATCCCGGCAGTCTTTCTTATCCACGGCAGCAGGGGAGAAGACCCACCTACATGATCATGGAGCTGGACAAGTCAGGAAAAGCGGTATTTACACTGAAAAACCTGTGAACTGAAAAGTGCTTCCGGAAGTTGTTCCGGAAGCACTTTCGTCATTTTGGACAGTAGTATTTCACCGGTTCAGATAGTATAATATAATAGAACAAATCCATAAGAATTTGTTGGATATCTATAACGACTGTTTATATATATCCCGCGCGCGGATACGCGGGGGGAGGACCCACGGTAATTATATGAGTATTTTTGACGTCCTGACATTATTTGGCGGCCTGGCCATGTTCCTTTACGGAATGCGGCTGATGGGAGACGGCCTGAAGGAAAGCTCTTCAGGCACCCTGAAGGTCGCGATGGAAAATGTTACCAACAACCCTGTCAAAGCCTTTCTTCTGGGACTCGTGATCACGGCGGTGATCCAGTCCTCCACAGCGACCATTGTCATCACCTCCGGTCTGGTCAGCGTCGGCATTCTGACGCTCCGCCAGTCCCTGGGCATTATCATCGGCGCCAACGTCGGAACCACTGTGACCGGACAGATCATCCGTCTGATGGACCTGAACGCGTCTTCCGGCGCCTGGCTCCAGCTGTTCCGTCCTTCATCCCTGGCTCCTATCGCACTGATCATCGGATGCCTGATCCTTATGGCGGGAAAGGGAACAAACTCGCGGCCTATCGGCAACATTGCCATTGGATTCGGGATCCTCTTCTCCGGACTGATGAATATGACCGCCGCAGTCAGCGTTCTGACGGAATCCGGCGTGTTCGAAAATGTGTTTTCCGGCCTGGGGGAGAATCCCTTCCTGGGTTACCTGACCGGCGCCACAGTGGCATTCATTCTTCAGAGCTCTTCAGCCACCATCGGTATCCTGCAGGCCTTTTCCACTTCAGGCATGCTGACCTTTAAGGCGATCTACGCAGTGATCGTCGGCGTCTATCTCGGAGACTGCGTGACAACAGCCATCGTCTGTTCCATCGGCGCCCCTCCTGATGCAAAGCGCGTCGGTATTGTGAACATCCTCTATAACCTGGGCAAATCCATTGCTGTCCTGGTCATCGTGACGATCGTCCATCATCTGGGCCTTCTTGATTCGCTCTGGAACGAAGTGGTGAATTCAGGTATCATTGCGAATACCAACACGATCTTCAACCTGGGATGCGCGCTGCTGCTGTTTCCCATGGTTCCGGTCTATGAGAAGCTTTCTCTGAAGATCATCAAGGACAAGCCCGTTGAAAAGAACAAATACCAGGAGAAGCTGGATGCCCTCAACCCGGTATTCTTCGACACACCGGCCCTGGCGCTGCGGAGCTGTTACGATATCCTGATGACGATGTTCACGGTGTCACGGTCTAACATTCTGGAAGCGATCACGCTGCTGGATGTTTATGATGAAGGTTCACTGAAGGACATCATGAAGGAAGAGGACAATGTGGACCTGATGACAGACCGCGTGAGCAAGTATGTCGTGGAGCTTATGCCGCACCTGCAGTCGGAGTACCACATCAGCATCCTGGACCAGTACTACAAAGTCGTGAATGAATTTGAGCGTCTGGGGGACAATGGCGCCCGCATTGCGATGACGGCGGCGGATCTGTCCCGTGCCGGGACCAGGTTTTCCAATGAAGCCATGAACGAAATGGATATCCTGCGCACGCTGACAGAGCAGATCCTGGAAAAGACAGAGCTGGCCTTCGGCAAGCGTGACCTGGAGGCGGCCTACCAGATCGAGGGCATGGCCGACGTTATGTCGGAGCTCATCAATAAAATGAAAGGGAATCATCTCAGCAGGATGTGCTCCGGAAAGTGCAGCGTCTATTCGGATGTTTCCTATATGAACCTTCTGGGGGAATTCAAGAGGATCTCTTCCGTCTGTTCGAATGTCGACAACGCCACGGTGATCCGTGTGCGTCCCGGCCTGGCGGAGCAGGAGCATTCCTATTTCGAGAATCTCCGTTCCGGCCGGAACGAGAGGTACAACAGTGCCTACAGAGAGGCACATGACAAGTACTTTGAGATGCTGGAGAGAAGCGGAGATATGGTATGAAAAAAACGCTCCGGGATCACCGCAGTGTATGCGGGATCCCGGAGCGTTTCACGTCGTCGGGATGACAGGATTCGAACCTGCGGCATCCTGCTCCCAAAGCAGGCGCCCTACCGGGCTGGGCTACATCCCGTGAACCACCTTATTTTAGCCGAATTTCCCCTGCTTGGCAAGTATGTTGTATGCTATACTTTTCCTGTAAGGTGCGATCGATACATCAGCGCCGGACAGACAGATATACCGCACACTGCTGGAAAGGCTCTAAATTCATAACGTCTCTTCAAAGAAGGACAGTATCCCGGCAACTCGCGCGAAGTGTATTCTTCGCATAAGGTTTCCGGGCTCAGACAAGCCGGGATACTGTCCTGTCGGGACGTTATTCATTAAGAGCTTTCCGCTGATGTGTGCTTTATATCTGTCTGCACGGCACTGCGGAGGTATCAATGACTGAGGGAGGAAAAAGTATGGCATACACTGGGGAGAGAAGAGAGCGACGGAGACGGCACGGCAGAGCGGTGCTCCGTACTTTTGCAGCGATGGTCTTTACGGCAGTGTTCTTCACGGCGGGCGCAGCATCCGCTTTCGCGGGGGAAGTCCGCGGCAGGGGGCATTCTTCCTCAGAGATCACTTCGCTTTCCGAATACGCGCTGTCAGTCTGTTCCCTGACACCCCATCCGGAGTGGGACGCTTACGTGAAGGACTGTTTTGACAGCTATCAGTCGCTGCCGGACAGTGCGGGACCGGCTTTCCTGACTGTGCGCCGCACCAGGGATGCGGATGAGATCCTGCGGATCTCCCACTACGTCAACAATGAATTCGGGTTTGCCCGGGGGTGCTATGTGACAGCCTTCCAGCTGACAGGAGGAGGCTGTACTCTGGGATTCGACAGGGTCAGGGGAAGAAGCGGCGTGCTGAAGTCTTTCAGGTTCGAGGCGGAGAGAATGAAGCAGAAAGCTGCGGAACTGAAAGGCGGAACAGAGACAGAAACGATGGAGAACATCTTCTGTTGGGTGCAGGAGACTTTTCCGCAGGCAGAGATCGCGGAGGGGGCTGATCCCCGGGATTATTATTACGGCTGGTTTTCCGGGCACGACCAGAACTGCAACGGGCGGGCGAAGATCATCTCCATGATGTGCCGCATGAACGGTGTGAATGCGCAGGTGGTCTTCGGAACCTACGCCGGAACGGACCATGCCTGGACAGAAGTGTATGCGGACGGATGTCTGTGGTACTGCGATGCTTCTCTTCAGGGGCAGCCGCTGACGGGGCTGCCGGAAAGCTATATGCGGGAACAGGGATGGCCGGAACTGGCTGTCCGCTGATTTACCTGCCGACCTCTTGAGTTGCTGAAAATATGTGTGTATAATTGATTTAGCACAATATTAATACGGAAAAGGAGGGAAGCTTTATGAATAATTTACCATATACAAAGACCTTCACCGCGGGATGTGACGCGCCTCTGAAAGTCCAGCCCGGTCATTTCGCAACAAACCATGCACATCTGAATTATTATTTCGATGTCACCACGCTGAAGACAAGAAGCAGTGAAGCGAGGGATATCGCCAAGGCGATGGCGCTTCTCTACCTGAACGATATGGTCATCGATACCATCATCTGCATGGAAGGAACAGAAGTGATCGGCGCTTATCTGGCCGAGGAACTGAAAAACTACGGCTTCCTTTCCACCAACGCTCATAAGACCATTTATGTCGTGAGTCCGGAGTTCAACAACAACTCTCAGCTGATCTTCCGCCAGAACCTGGTACCGGAGATCCGCGGAAAGAATGTCATGATCCTCATGGCTATGGTCAACACAGGAAAAGCACTGAACAAAGCGATAGAGTGCGTCCAGTATTATCAGGGCAATCTGGCCGGCATTTCTTCTGTCTTCAGTGCGAAGGATACATATGAAGGCTATCCGATCTTCTCTGTGTTCGGACTGAAGGATGTTCCGGATTTCGCAAGCTGGGATTACCGTGAGTGCCCGCTCTGCAAGGCAGGAAAGAAGATCGAAGCACTGGTGAACGCGTACGGCTACGCTGCACTGTGACCTTTTCCGGCAGTTCATACTGAGTGCCGGGTGGTAATAATTTCATTTGAAAAGAGGGGTTAGTTATGAAGAAATCAGTGAAAACATTGCTTGTGTCCGCAGTCCTTTCTGTTGCCATGGCAACTACAGCCTTCGCGGCTGTCGGCTGGAGACAGGGCTCCAGCGGCTGGTGGTATGCGCTGACGGACAACGGCGACAACTGGTGCCGCGCGGAATCAGGAAAGGTGAAGTGGTACTGGCTGGACGGAAACGGCGACGGCACTTCCGAGTGCTACTGCTTCAATGACGGCGGCTGGCTGTTCACAAACTGCACCACTCCGGACGGCTACCGCGTCAACGCGGACGGAAAATGGGTCGTGAACGGCGTCGTCCAGACAAAGTCCGCCTATATCCACACCGGATCCCACGCCCTGGGTCACTGATTTCATATAAAGGATCTTTGTTACGGCTGAGATCAATTCCAGAAGGGCCGGCTCTTTCGGGAGCCGGTTTTTTTGTACTGGATTATTCCGTGATACTCTGGTACAATAAAAAACTGCGGCGTCTCAACGCCGTATTACTATGTGGACAGAAAGAAGAGATCATGAATACTGAAAAACAAAGAAGCAGCTTCTCGGGTAAGATCGGATTTGTCCTTTCCGCGGCGGGATCTGCAGTAGGACTCGGCAACATCTGGCGTTTTCCCTATCTGGCGGCAAAGTACGGCGGCGGCATTTTTCTTCTGGTCTACCTGATCCTGGTGCTTACCTTCGGCTACGCGATGATCATCGCAGAGACAGCGCTGGGAAGAATGACCCGGAAAAGTCCGGTAGGCGCCTACGCGAAATTCGGCAGAGGGTGGCAGTTTTCCGGGGGCGGCTGGATCAATGCCGTGATCCCGATCCTGATCTGCCCGTATTATTCTGTGATCGGCGGCTGGGTCTGCAAGTATCTTGCCGGATATCTTTCCGGCGGCGTGCAGGAGCTGGCCCAGGACGGATATTTTACGGATTTTATCACTAACGGCGCGGATGTTGAATTCTGGTTCATTCTGTTTTCCCTGGCGAGTCTGGTGATCATCTATATGGGAGTGCAGAACGGCATAGAGCGCGTGTCCCGCTTCATGATGCCGGTCCTGGTGCTGCTGGCTGTGATCATTGCGGTCTACTCCGTAACCCGCCCCGGAGCCCTGGAAGGTGTGAAATACTTCCTGATCCCGAATATGGCGAATTTCTCCTGGATGACGGTAGTATCCGCCATGGGGCAGATGTTCTACTCTTTGTCGATCGCAATGGGTATCCTGGTCACCTTCGGTTCCTACATGAAAAAGGACGTCTCCATCGAACAGGCGACTGCCCATGTGGAAATTTTCGACACAGGTATCGCTGTGCTGGCAGGACTGATGATCATCCCCGCGGTATTTGCCTTCTCTGGAGGGGACCCGACAATGCTGAAGGCCGGTCCGTCCCTGATGTTCATCACTATGCCGAAGATCTTTGCATCCATGGGCGTCGGTACACCTGTAGGCATCATTTTCTTTGTTCTGGTGCTGTTTGCAGCCCTTACCAGCGCGCTGTCGCTGCTGGAGAGCGGTGTGTCCACCTTTGAGGATGAACTGCACTGGAGCAGGAAAAAGGCAACTCTGTTCATGGGATTTCTCATGTTTGGGCTCGGGACGCTGTCTGCTCTCGGCTATGGTCCGCTTTCCGCTGTTACTGTGATCGGCATGCAGTTCCTGGATTTCTTTGATTTCCTGACAAATTCCGTAATGATGCCTATCGCTGCCATGGCTACATGCCTGCTGATCGTCCGCGTGATCGGGATCGACAGGATCGCGGAGGAGGTGCGGGAAAACGGCGCGCCTTTCAAAAGAAAACCAGTCTTTGATTTTATGATCAAGTATCTCTGCCCCTTCTTTGTGGCGATCATCCTGTTCAGTTCTGTCGGCAGTGTTTTCGGACTGATCTCCATGTAAGACGGAAAGAGCGGGATCCGTGAGAAGACCACCAAAAAAGCACAGCTCAGGCTGTGCTTTTTTAAATGATCAGACTGTGCGTTATTTCCTGCTGCCGAGAAGTTCTGCGATGATCCTGTAGAAACTTACGGGCTCAATGGGTTTTACAAGATGGGCATTCATTCCTGCGCGGAAACTCTCTTCGAAATTTTTCCGGAACGCATTGGCGGTCATCGCCACGACCGGGATCTCCAGAGAGCCGGGAATATTTGACAGGGAGCGGATCGCCTTGGTGGCTTCCAGACCGTCCATGACGGGCATCAGGATATCCATGAAGATCAGGTCAAAGCGTCCGTTGTTTCTGCAGTAAAGATCCAGAGCTTCTCTGCCGTTCTCCGCGGTGACCACTTCAGCGCCGCGGGGCAGAAGAAGACGCTTTCCGATCTCAAGGCTGATCTTGTTGTCATCCACCACCATGATCCGGGTCCCGGTGAGATCCGGAAGCTCGTCGGGATTCAGGGAAGTGTCGGCAGTATCTTCACCTTCCCGTGCAAAGGTCAGTGCTACGGAGATCCTGGTCCCTTTTCCTTCTACGGATTCCGCTGTCAGTGAGTCGGTGTTCATGGCCTGGAGATATTTTTTCAGGATCATGAGGCTGATGTCGATGTCCGAGATCTCGTCGCTCAGGGTATCCTGAAGGAAATTGTAGGGACGGAACAGAGAAGTGAGGCGCTCCTTGTCCAGAACGACGCCCCGGCTTTCCACGGAGAATTCCATGGTCACCATCCGCTTGGAGCAGAACAGCTCCTGGACCGTCAGCTGAATGCAGCCGCCGTCTCCGGTATAGAAAATGGCGCTCCGCAGCATCTTCTGAAGGATCTGCCGGAGGCACTGCGGATCCGCCAGGAAGCTCCGGGTCTTAACGCCGGAAGCATCTGCGGAAAGCAGCAGGTCCTTGCCCTGGGCAATGGGAGTGGCGAGGTGGAGCACGTCGGAGAGCACACGGTTCAGAACGACAGGCTCCGGATGCAGCCGGATGTCTTCTGTGGCGATCCGCCGAAGTTCCAGAATATCTTCGATGGATTCATTCATATAGGAGCCGGACATGGAGATCTTGTGAAGATAATCTTCCCGGTCCAGGGGGCCGTTTTTGGACTGGCTGGCAATATAGGTCAGGCCCATGATGGAATACAGAGGGGAGCGCAGAGTGCGGCTCATGAGGTTCAGGAAGGAGTTCCTGCGTTTCGCTTCTGCTTCAGCGGACTGGAGAGCTTCCGACAGATGATCCACGCTTTCCGAGACAGCCCGGAAGGCGGATGTGATATTGCGGACCGTCAGGACGATATGATCCTCATCCATCCGGAAAAAAGAGGCCTCATGGAACTCATAGCCGTTTTCCCCTCTGACAGAGAAATGGATCTTGGACAGATCCTCCTTCTCCAGGGCGCGCTCTATTGCGGAGATCCGCATGGATTCCGCGATGGAGCGCGGATTGATATCGGATGATACTTCCATCAGGAAGTTCGTGACAGCCTTGTCATAATTGAAGACAGTCCCGAGGGTACGCTTCCAGAGCGGAAGAACCGTGTGGACAGTGCGCCCGGTCCCCTCGGAGATACAGAGGATCACTACAGTGTGGTATTCATGTGAAATCAGAGAATTCAGAAGCAGTTCTTTATCATCTGCAAGCATAATCGCTCCTCTCTGTCGGGTTTTACTGTATCCATCATAAACTAAAAACAGTTTCTTTTCCATACGGAATCCGTTCCATTTTGAACGAAAAAATACTACAATTAGATGCAGATAAAACAAAGGGGGTCAGGATATGTACAGACAGAATTCGTCCAGTAATCTGCAGCCGAACTGTGTTGTCGGGATCGGTGCGTCCGCCGGCGGGCTGGAAGCACTGCAGCAGTTTCTTACATTCCTTCCGTCCAATACGGGGATGGCGTTTGTGATCATACAGCACCTGGCTCCGAATCATAAAAGCCTGGTGACGGATATCCTTGCGAAGTACAGCGGGATGCCGGTGACAGAGATCCGGGACGGGATGATGGTGGAGAGGAATCATATCTACATGATCCCTCCGAAATATAATGTGGAGATCGAGCAGGACGTTCTGCGCCTGCGGGAATATGATCCGAAGAGGATCAATCATCCCATTGACATATTCTTCAGATCGCTGGCCAAGGCATATCAGAACCGCGCCATTGCGGTGATCCTTTCCGGCGCTGGTTCCGACGGCACCAGCGGGATCCGTTCCGTAAAGGAGCAGAACGGCGTGATCATCGTCCAGACGCCGGAATCCGCAAAATTCGACGGTATGCCGCGGAACGCCATTTCCACCGGACTTGCGGACCTCGTCCAGAATCCAGACGCCATTGCGAAAGAAATGGAGCACATCGCTGCATCCATCATTGACGCGAGCTCCCATTTCCTTCCGTCGGATCATGATCTGCTGGCCCAGGTCTTTTCGATCCTGAAGAATGTGACGAACATCAACTACGCCTATTATAAGCAGACAACGATCCTGAGAAGGATCGAGCGCCGTCTGGTCGTGACCCACAACCGGAATCTCCGGGAATATGTTTCTTACCTGACGCGGAATCCGGAGGAGGCAAAGGTCCTCGCGAAGGAAGTCCTGATCGGTGTGACCAGTTTCTTCAGGGATCCGGATTACTTTGCCATACTGAAGGACCAGGTGATCCGGAAGCTGGTGGAGAACACCCCTGGGGACCGGCAGATCCGTGTATGGGTGGCGGGATGTTCCACTGGCGAAGAAGCATATTCCATCGCGATCCTGTTCGCGGAGGTGATGGAGGAACTGAATACCAAGCGGGAGGTGAAGATCTTTGCCACGGACCTGGATTCGGATTCCGTGGAGGCGGCAGTCCGCGGGACGTACAGCGACGGCATTCTGGAGGATGTCTCGCTGACGCGGCTCACGAAATATTTCTCCCGCAAGGGCAATAAGTATGTGATCCACCACGACATCCGGAAGATGATCATCTTTGCCCAGCACAATATCTTCCAGGATCCGCCCTTCGGCAAGCTGGATCTCATCAGCTGCAGAAACGTGCTGATCTACTTCCAGTCCGTGCTCCAGCGGAATCTGTTCGCCATTTTCCATATGGCGCTGAATGATCAGGGTTATCTGTTCCTGGGGCGTTCCGAGTCTGTTGTGGATTATGACGACGTGTTCCGGACGATCTGCACCACAGAAAAGATCTTTATTCACAATGCGGCGGGAAAGGTGCCGGACCACGAACGCATCAATTACGGTATCCAGAATGTGGAATCCAGCATGGAACCGATCCGCTACCAGCACCTGGAAGAGGAACCGGAGAAGCTTCAGAGACCGTCTGATCTTAACACGGCAGTACTGGAATCCCTGATGCCGGCCTGTGTCGTCATTGATGAAGACAATGAGCTGGTGCGCAGCTACGGAGATCTGTCAGGTTTCCTGTCGATCCCCGCCGGCGTGGCAACACTGGATATTTTCCTCCTGCTGCGGAACGACCTGAAGATACCGGTCTCTACGGTACTGCAGAATGCGCGTGCTACAGACAAACGGGCGGGATATGAAAAAGTCCCGGTCCAGCTTGGCGACGAGCCGGAATATATATCCATTGTCGCGGATCCCATTGCGGACCATGCCGGGAAGAAGACCGGTTATATCGCGGTGTCCTTCCTGAGAAAGAATGACGTCCCTGCTCAGGGGCTGAGTCTTTACAATATCGACACGGCAGCTTCCCAGCGGATCTCTGACCTGGAGCAGGAGCTCCGCAACACGAAATACAATCTCCGCCAGACCGTGACAGAACTGGAATCGGTGAACGCGGAGCTGCAGGCTGCCAACGAAGAGCTCCTGACCGAAAGCGAAGAGCTGCAGTCCTCCAACGAGGAACTGCAGTCGGTCAACGAAGAGCTTTACACGGTCAACTCCGAGTATCAGTCCAAGATGACAGAACTTGCCAGCCTGAACGACGATATGGCGAATTTCCTGTCCACGACCCTGGTGGGCATGCTTATGGTGGACAAGAAACTGAATATCCGGAAATTCACCGAGTACATCTCCAGCGAGTTCAATATCCTGGATCAGGACGTGGGACGTTCCCTCAGGTATATCGCCTACAATTTTTCAACCATCGACCTGATAAAGCTCTGCCGGGAGGTGCTGGAGACCGAGGAGCAGGTGGAGCGGCTCTGTGCTTCGGAAGCCGGAAAGACCTACCTCATCAGGATCTCACCCTACAGGGCACAGTCCGCGGCGGACACCAGCGGGAAAAAGGTCCTGCAGGGCCTGGTGCTGACCTTTATGGATACAACGAAGCAGGTGGACGATCAGGATCAGATCGAACAGATGGCCAGGGCCCTCCGGGAAGCCGTCCGCACAGGAAGAGAGAAAGAGACCTTCCTTTCCTATATGTCCCATGATATGCGGACTCCTATGACGGCGATCTCCGGACTGACGGAGCTGAGCCTGAGGGAGCAGAATATCCCTGAGACACTGAGGGACAATCTGGAGAAGATCCACGCTTCCTCCAGCTATATGCTGCAGCTGATCGAAGAGATCCTGGAGACGAGCCGCATCAATTCCGGAAAAGTGGTTACAGTGAGCAGCGTGGTCCGGGAAGAGGAAGTCCTGGACGCTGTCACGACCATCATCAGGGAGCAGGCAAGGGCCTCGGGCGTGTCCTTCACGTCGACGGTGCGGAATTCAGAGAACCGTTTTGTGATGATGGACGAGCCCCATGTGGAGCGGATCCTCCTGAATGTGCTGACCAACAGCATCAAGTACACTCCCGAGGGCGGCCATGTGACACTGGAGACTTCTGTCGTTTATGACGGCAGGAGAGCTACGCATACTTATGTGATCCGGGACGACGGGATCGGGATCAGCGAGGAATTCCAGAAGCGGATGTTCCTGCCTTTTGAACAGGAGGAGCAGGAGCATGGAACCCGGGAAGGAACCGGACTCGGGCTCTACATCTGCAAAAACCTTCTGGATATGCTCGGAGGCCGCATCCGGTGCCGGAGCAGACTCGGGGACGGCTCAGAGTTCACCGTGACGCTGCAGTACGAACTGGCGACGGATGAGCAGATCCTTCTCCGGCAGCAGAAGACAGCGACCTATGAGGACAGGATCCTCTATGGTAAGAATATCCTTCTGGCAGAGGACAACCGCATCAATGCGGAAGTGATCATGAAGTTCCTTCACATGAAGTGTATCCGGGCAGAGCTCGCAAGAGACGGCGAGGAAGCGGTGGAACTGTTCCGCGTC
>Ga0256407_10009512_pt1 | contig 13901 bp, 16 predicted proteins | sample RumenRJG_04DNA_FD_193489 | JGI IMG/M metagenome (GOLD analysis project Ga0256407, IMG submission 193489) | Bovine rumen microbial communities from Lethbridge, Alberta, Canada - RJG_04 | ecosystem: Host-associated > Mammals > Digestive system > Stomach > Rumen | place: Canada: Alberta... | reverse complement strand
ATAACCGAACCGCAGAGGTGAATGTTGGCGAACAGCGGGATGCCGAAGCTGACCATATCCCTTCTGAGGGGCGGAACTGCCTTGTTTGCGCACTTAAGCGCCACCGACAGGGTCGCCGCACTGGACATGGTTCCCACAGCCGTCATATAGGCCGGGCCGTAATACTTCAGCACATTCATCGGGTTCAGTCCGGAATAGGCGCCCGCGATGCCGTACAGAAGCGCCAGCCAGATATAGTGTCCCACCATGACGATCAGGATGATGATCAGGAAGATGGGCAGCTGCTTTGTGATGGTTCCCTCATAGGTCAGGGTGCAGAAGGTGCAGCCGATGAGAATCGGCAGAGCCGGAATGACAAACTTTGCCACGATGCTCAGCACCACCTCCTGGAACTCCTCCAGAAACTTTGTAATGACCTCACTCTTGTTCCAGGCGGCGGCGAGACCCACCATCACCGACAGGAACAGCGCCGACATAACCGGCATGATCGGCGGGATGGTCAGCTCAAATACCACCGGCGGAAGCTCCTTTAAGCCGTCCACCTCCGGGCTGATATGAAGCCCCGGAAGAATCGTGAATCCTGCTGCCGTTGCGAAGAAGGCAGCGCCGATGGAGGAAATATAGGCAATGCACAGTGCCACCATCAGCATCCGGGAAGCATTGTTTCCCAGCCTTGTGATGGAAGGCGCGATAAAGCCGATGATGATCAGCGGAACGCAGAAGCTGATAAACTGGCCCACGATAAACTTCACCGTCACCATAATGTTCAGAAGCGCGTTTGCGATGGCCGTTCCGTCCGCCGCGGAAAGCAAAAGTCCCGCTGCAATGCCTGCCGCCAGCGCCAGAAGCAGGCGGAACGGCAGGCTGTTCATAAATCCTTCCTTTTCCATAACTCTTAACCCCTTTTCAATCAGAATTCGGAATCTACATCAACCTTGTTGATCATGACATTCAGGATCTCCTTATCCGTCTCCTTCATGCCGACCTTGCCGATGTAACCCATACTTTTGATGGTTTCTTCCACATCACTCCGGACGAAGCCCTCGCCTCCCTTGAATTCCCTGGAACCCATGCTCATATAGTGAGCCATCAGGGCCGCGTGAACCGAGGAAGCAATCTTTGCCGCGCAGCTGGGCTTGGCGCCGTCACAGACGATGCCGCCCACATTGCCCAGCGTGTTGGTGATGGTTCCGCCGATCTCCTCATAGCTTCCGCCCGCCATGTAGGTGATGGCCGCGCCGGCGCCGCAGGCTGCGCTGACCGCGCCGCAGAAGGCAGAGAGAGAACCGATGTAGTGTTTGATATAGATGGACACCAGATTGGATACACAGAGGCACCGGTACATCTTCTCTTTCGAAAGATACCACTGCTCCGCGTAGGTGATGACCGGCATGGTCACCGTGATGCCCTGGTTGCCGCTGCCGGAATTGATGATGACCGGCATGGGACAGCCGCTCATCCTGGCGTCAGACCCGGCCGCCGCTCTGGCGCAGGCCAGAGATTTCACGTCCTGTCCCCAGTTTTCCAGAATGGTCTTGCCGACGCGGACGCCCCAGCGGTTGTCCAGGCCCTCCTGGGAAATGGCTGTGTTGCAGCGGACCTGCTCGGCGAGAATGTCCTCCACCTCGGAGATATCCACGGTATTGGCATAGTTGATGATGCCCCGGAGGGTCATTTTCGTATAATCCGGACCGGCCTTCTGCTCCCCGTGGGTGCCGCAGTCCGAAGCGTCATTCTTCGCTTTCTCCTTACCTGCCGTCTTCTGGCCGGCGAAGCTTTCTCCGTCCTTAAGAATGCGGGTGATATTGGTGTGATTGTCCACGATCTCCACCAGGGCCGTGTGCTTTCCCTTCTGTACCTCACAGCAGATATACAGATTCGGCACATCCTCCGCCAGGTTCACCTCGCAGGCTCCTGCCTCCACCATCTTCCGGGTTTTTTCCCTGGCCTCATCGGTGGCTCCCGCGATAACCTCCAGTTCCTTATCGGCGTCTCCTCCGATGGCCCCTAAAACCGCCGCGGTCTCAATTCCCTTCTGTCCGCCGGAATTGGGCACCGTCACGCCCTTTACGTTTTTAATGATGTTTCCTGAGCAGGTAATCTTCAGATGCTCCGGTTTTTTCCCGAGAACCTGCGCTGCCTTTGCCGCCGCGTAGGCGATCGCAATGGGTTCCGTACATCCCATGGCCGGAACCAGCTCCGCCCGGAGAATCTCCGTATAATTGCGGTTTAAATCTTCTGTCATATTGAGCCCCCTCTCAAATGTATGAAACAGATGACATCAGAATATCTTACCAAATATCCGGTTGGCTGACAATAGTTCGGGAAGTTCCCGGCCAAAAAAAGCCGCCGCTTCTGCCCGGAATCATCCCTTCCCGGCAGACCGCGGCGGTCCGTATTTCTTATTCGGTTTTCATTCCGTTTTTCTTCATTCCAGGGCCTTCGCCCGGTGCCGCATCAGTGGTTCAGCACATATTCCGCGATGATGCCGGGAATGGCCTTGGTTCTCTGCCAGATTTCCGGGTACTCGGCAAAATTCACCGGGCATACGCTGGTTCCCATCTCTACGGTGAGACTCGGAACCGTGGAAATCTTCTGCATCCAGTCCTTATAGCCGCCGTGTCCGACGCTTCCCATGATGCTGTAGCCCGAGATGTCATGGACCAGAGAGGCAATCTCATAGGAGGTCTGAGCGGACCGGTTGTTGGCGGTATCCCAGTAGAGAATGCTGCCCGTGGAATGGTAGCTGAGTGTCGCGTCAAACTTGTTGCTGTAGGACAGATTGGCCAGGGCCTTGGATTCCGGCTCGGACAGCGGGTTCGCACCCTTCCAGCCCACGGCGCGGCCGTAGCCTGCGTCGATGATCTCGCCCCAGTTGGCGTCAAAGTTATGGTTTACATCAACACCCGCGGCATTGCTCTTCCACCGGGTGAGGTAGGTTGCATAATCTGCTCCGCCGGCCCGACCTGTGGCCGTATCCATGGCAAAGCCGTTCTGCATGATCTCGCGGAACTTCGCATTCTTCACGCCCGCTTCGCCGAACTGGCTGATGGAAACGCCGTCCGGGTTCGCCATGGGAACAAAGTGGAAGCAGACCTTCTGCAGCATCTCGGACACCGGCATGCCGTTGAATGTGCCGCCGTTTGCCGCACCGTTCAGCAGCGCGTCAATCTGCTGCATGGCGACGGTACTGACGATATACTCTCTCCCGTGGATGCCTGCCTGAATCAGAATCTTTTTCGAAGCATTCTGATTGCCGATGATGACATCGTAGATGGTTCTGCCGTCCAGGGAAGTTCCGATGCTCTGAAGCTTTACCAGGCTCGGATAGGTCTGCTTCATCTTATTCAGGTCATGGACCATCATATCAAAGGAATACATATCGATGGCAGCCGCCATCGGGTTTGCATTCGGAAGGTCATAATAATTGCCCTCGGCAAGCACGGCCGCCGGCACGCTCCGGTTGACCGCGGAGCCGGCATTCTGCGCGATGGCCTGGGCCCAGTCGGCCAGTGCCTGCGCATATTCTGCCTCGTCCTCTCCCGGCCCCACATGGGGTGCCTGGATGACCGGATCGTCGGACGGTCCTGCAAAGGTTACCAGACTGAATATCGGAGCCGCAACCATCAGGGCCGCGGCGATGACTCCCGCAACGGTATGAATTATGTTCTTTCGGATCATGTTTTTTCCTCGTTCTGTTCTCTGCATATGCTGCATGATGTTTCGAATGGGTCATGGTTCGCTGACTTTTTCAGTATACTCATCCGGATTTCGAAAAGCAATGAACTTAACAAGGATGTAAATAAATGAAAGAATCCTGACGGATTCTCTCGTTCCATTATTTCAGCTTCTGCAGCGCCAGAACCACCAGGGTAATCAGGACAACGACCACAAAAATGCCGCCCATGCCCTGTCCCATAATCTTAAGCGCTGTCATGAAATTCGCCATTGTCTCAGGATTCATGGTTTATCCTCCTACTTATATTGAAAATCAAAGTACCGCGGTGACCAGCTTGATGACAAGGCCTCCGGCGATAACCGATGCGATCTGGCCGGAAACATTGGCTCCCGCCGCATGCATCAGAATGATGTTGCCCGGCTGCTCCTGCACCGCCATCTTCTGAACCACTCGGGAAGACATCGGGAAGGCCGAGATGCCGGCTGCGCCGACCATCGGGTTGATCTTGTTCTCCAGGAACAGGTTCAGAAACTTGGCAAACAGTACGCCGCCGATGGTATCAAATACAAATGCCACCAGGCCGATGCCCAGAATCATCAGGGTATCCACCCGGACAAACTCCTCCGCCCGCATGCTGAAGGAGATGGTGATGCCCAGCAGCAGGGTGATGAGGTTTGCCAGCTCGTTCTGCGCCGTATTGGAGAGGTTGTTCAGCACGCCGCACTCCCGGAGCAGATTTCCGAACATCAGAAAGCCTACCAGGGCCACGGAGGCCGGGGAAATAAGGCCGACGATGATGGTGGTGATGATCGGGAAGAGAATTCTGGTCTTCCTTGTCACCGCCTTGGAGTTATACTGCATGCGGATGCAGCGTTCCTTCTTTGTGGTCACCAGACGGATGGCAAAGGGCTGAATGATCGGCACCAGAGCCATGTAGGAATAGGCAGCCACGGCGATGGCACCCACATATCTCGAATGCAGAATCTGGGAGACCAGAATGGAGGTGGGGCCGTCGGCCGCACCGATGATGCCGATGGATGCGGCATCCCTTAAGTCAAATCCAAGCAGCGTTGCGAGACAGATGGCAAAGAAGATGCCGAACTGGGCCGCAGCGCCGAAGAGAAACATAACCGGCTGGGACAGCAGGGGGCCGAAATCGATCATGGCGCCGATGCCGATAAACAGGAGAACCGGCAGGGCCTCCGAAGCCTCGATGGTGGTCTTAAACAGCCACTCGATGATTCCCTGGGTTTCTCCGATGCCCTGCATGGTCTGATTGATCACGCCGCTCAGCGGAAGATTCACGAGAATCGCGCCGAAGCCCATGGGCAGAAGAAGCGCCGGCTCATATTCCTTCTCGATCGCCAGCCAGATGAGAAGGGCGCCGACAATGTACATGACAATTTGCTGCGGTGTTACCGCAAGTATTCCTTCCAGCAAAAAATCCATATACTTTCCTCCATACTAAAATAAGATAAAAAAAGACTTTTAACATGTCGGATGACACGTTAAAAGTCTTGTCCCTGTCAATATCGCGAAAGGGCATACAGCCATGGGGCAGAGCCCAGGGTGTGTTGACTGCATGCGCACAGGATGTATCCTGTGCCTGACTACTCCCTCTTAACGAGAGCATGATAACACAGGAAAATGAACACGTCAAGGCAGAATGTTTATTCTTCCTCTTCCAGAGCAACGCCTGCAATTTTGATGTTGACACCCAGCACACTTAAGCCCGTCATGTTGTCGATGGTTTCCTTCACCTTGTCCTGCACCTTTGCAGTGACCTGCGGAATGCTGTAGCCGTACTTCATCACGAGAGTCAGATCCACGCTGACATGTCCCTCCTCCACGCTGACCTTCACGCCTCTGCTCAGATTCTTCATGCCAAGCTTTCCGAGCATCTCGTTGGTCATGTTGCCGGCCACGGAATCGACTCCCGCCACCTCGGTTGCGGCGATGGCCGCGATGGTAGCCACCACTTCATCGGCAATCTTCACCTCACCGATGGACTCATTCTCCTCAAGTTCAATTAAGCTCTTATCATTCTCAGACATTCAGGTTACCTCCCTCATGGATTTTTCTGCTTATTTGTGGTACGGTTCTCCGGCGATAATCCGGAAACTGCGGTAAATCTGCTCCAGAAGCACCACCCGCATCAGCTGATGGGGAAAGGTCATCCTGGAAAAACTCAGCCGGTAATCCGCTCGCCTGAGGACCGCCTCCGACAGTCCCAGGGATCCGCCTATCACAAACTGGATGTGGCTTGTGCCGCTTACCTGCTTTCTTTCGATAAAGTCAGCCAGTTCCTCGGAGGAAAGCATCTCTCCCCGAATCTCCAGCGCCACCACGAAGGCGTCCTCGGCCACATGGCGCAGAATCCGCTCGCCCTCCGTGTCCTTTACCTGCTTTTCCACTGCCAGCGCCGCATTCTCCGGCGTCTTTTCATCTGCCACCTGGATAATCTCCGGCTTGCAGTACCTGGAAAGACGCTTCATATATTCGGCGATGGCATCGGTAAAATACTTTTCTTTGATCTTTCCGACCGTAATCAGTGTAATCTTCATTTCTCAACCCTGCCGGTAGCGGAAATAATAGCCGACGCCCCACTTGGTATGGATATACTTCGGTTCGCTGGGACTCGGTTCCACCTTTTCCCGAAGCCTTCGCACATGGACGTCCACCGTGCGCACGTCGCCGCCGGCCGCGGCCCGGTTGCCCCAGACCAGCTTCAGGAGCTCTTCTCTGCTGTAAACATGTCCCGGATTCCGGATAAAGAGTTCCAGCAGGTCGTATTCTCTGGCCGTGAGATTGATCTCTCGGTCTCCCATCAGCACCCTGCGGCTCTCGATATCCAGCCGGAGCTCTCCTGCCGAAAGCACCTCCGACGCAGGCTTTTCCTCTGCATCTCTCTTCTGCTGCCTTGCACTTCTCCGGAGGATGGCCTTCATGCGGGCCTTGACCTCCAGGATATTAAAAGGTTTCGTGATATAGTCATCCGCGCCGTATTCCAGACCGAGAATCTTGTCCATATCCTCGCTCTTCGCCGTCAGCATGATTATGGGCAGATCCGAGAATTCCCGGATTGCCTGGCAGACCTCGGTGCCCGACATCTTCGGAAGCATCACGTCCAGGAGCGCGATGTCATAATTGCCTGTGCGCGCCATGGCCAGTGCCTCTTCCCCGTCGTAAGCACAGTCCACCTCGTAGTTATCCTGCAGAAGACTGTACCGGATTCCCTTTACAATCGACTTTTCATCGTCGACAACCAGAACCTTTGCCATTCTTCACCTCATCTCCGAGCCGGAACATCCGGTTACTTGGTCCGGATTCTGCCTTCCAGCTTTCGAAACGCCCCCTCTTTGATCCCCGGCACGTTCATGATATCCTCCGGTTTTTCAAACCGGCTCTTGCTGCGCCAGGCCAGAATATCCTCCGCCCGGGATTCCCCGATGCCCGGAAGGGACATCAGCTCCTCCTTTGATGCGGTATTGATATTCACCCGGCTATCCCCGGGAGGGCTATCGCCCTCTTCCGGTTCCTCATCCAGATAAGGGATCCGTATCTGTTCTCCGTCTTTTACATATTCCGCGAGATTCAGCCGGTCCGGATCCGCATCCGCCGTCATGCCGCCGGCACATTCCACCGCATCAATCACCCGGCTTCCCAATGGCAGCCGGTAAACGCCGGCGCGTTCTACCGCGCCGCAGACATGGACTGCCGCATCCGCCGCATCCTGTCCATCCTCCGACTGTCCCTCAGAGGATGGGAATTCTTCTTCCGGTTCTGCCAGGAGAATCTCTGTTTTCTTTTCTGCGGGCATGCCGCAGCCTGCCGCATACATTCCGGTCAGTACTGCCATAATAAGTACGGCCGCTCCTGCCCGGACAGCCCCCGTCATCTTCTGTTTCATCGCACCTCCCCAGGGAGATGCCGTTCTGTCTGAATCCTATTTTACACGGGACTTTTCAGAAAAACAAGTCTTGGCGGCCTTCACCAGATGTTCCGCCAGAATCGCGGTCGTTGCGCCGCCGACACCGCCGGGAACCGGCGTTGCCGCCGAGGCGACGTCCTTTATACTCTCAAAATCCACATCGCCGGAGAGGTGTCCCTCTTCGTCCACGTTGAATCCCACATCAATCACCACTGCCCCCGGTTTGATACAGCTGCGGTCAATCAGATTCCTGCTGCCGGCGCAGCTCACCAGAATATCCGCCGTCCTGCAGGCGGTGGGAAGGTCTCTTGTCTTGGTATGGCACATGGTCACGGTGCAGTTCTCCTTCAGGAGCAGCATGCAGAGCGGACGCCCTACCACTTCGCTCCGGCCCACGATGGTGGCTGTCTTTCCCGCCATCTCGATGCCGGCATGCTTAAGAATCCGCACCACCGCCTCCACGACGGCCGGTGCAAAGCCCCGCTCATCCCAGCAGAACACCCGCGCCATATTCATGGGACTGATGCCGTCCATATCCTTCTCCGGTGCGATGGTGTACATGACGCTCTCTTCATTGATCTGGGCCGGGAAAGGCCGCAGAAGGAGAATTCCGTCTATCTCGCTGTCATCATTCAGCATCTGGATGGCCGAAAGAAAATCCTCGTTGCTGATATCCGCCGGATAGACATAATGCTTTGTCTTCAGGGAATAGCTGGTAAGACGCTTTGCCGCGCTTCTCTCATAGGCGATGTCATCGCCCTCCTCGCCGATGCGGACCGTCGCCAGCGTGGGCGTATGGTCCAGCATCTCCACTTCCTTCAGAATCTGTGTCCGGATTTCCGCCGCCACATCTGCTCCTTTCAGAATTCTCACAGCACACCTCCTGCCATCTCAAGAAGATAGACCGTTATGATCGCCGCAATCGCAACAACCACCAGGCTCTTTCCCCGGTATCCGAGGAACAGGGCAACCAGGGTCCCGCCCACAGCCGAATACAGATTCCCCGTGGAGAAAAACACATCGGGAAATGTCAGCGCCCCCAGCACCGCATACGGCGTATAGTCCAGAAAGGAGCGGATAAAGGGAGATTTAATCTGCTTCCGGAAAATCGTCACCGGAAGCATGCGCGGCAGGTAACTCACCAGCGCCATGAGAAACACACAGATCAGAACTCTTGCCGTATTCATCACGCTTCTCCTTTCTCATTTTCCGGCACCGTCAGGGCATTGCCGTCCGCATCATACCGCGGGAAGAGCTTTGCGCCGAGCGCTGCGCCAATGACCGTTGCCAGGATAATCCGGAACCCGGAAGAAATAAATCCAAATACCGGCACATACCGCATGATAAGGTTCGCCAGAACCGCCGCGGCAATAATCACCACGATGGAATGGGACTGTCTCGCCGGGGGGACGATGATGGCGATAAACATCGCATACAGCGCAATTCCCATGGCACTCTGCAGCTCCGGTGTCAGAAGCCCGGTGATGGAGGCGCCCAGCGCCGTTCCGGTTGTCCAGCCCACAATCGGCAGCGTAATCAGGCCCATCAGATAGGGGAATGTCAGGTCTCCCTTCCGGACCGAGGCCACCACGAAGGTTTCATCTGTAATGCCGAAGGAGAACAGCAGCCGCTTTACCGTGGACATTCCCTTCTCCAGCCGCTGGGACAGCGAAAGAGACATCAGCATATAGCGGAGATTGATCACCAGCACCGTCAGCGTCAGCTCCAGATAGCCGGCGCCGGCAAAGATCAGATTCGTTCCCGCAAACTGCCCTGCGCTTGTCAGATTCGTCAGCGATATCAGCACGGCCACCCACACCGGAAGCCCGCCGGACACTGCCATAAACCCGTAGGTAAACGATACGGGAAGGTATCCCAGGCCGATTGCCAGGCCGCCGGAGAGTCCCTCCTTATATTCCTGTTTCCAGTTCATACATTTTTCCATCCGTCACATTTTTTTCCACTCGTCATTGAGCCACGCCACCGCAGCTTCGATACCGGCCTCATCAAAAGAAAACTCTGCCGACACCTTCTGCTCCTCCGGTGTATGGTCAAAGGCAAATGGTTCCGGCCACCTGGTCGTCTTCAGCACGGTTTCTTCTGCCGTGCCCGCCGCCTCGTCCGCCGGTTTTTTTACCATCTCCATCCGATACCGCATCCCCTCATAGCTTCCCGTGAACTTCTCCATCTTCAGAAAGCTGATGGGCATTACATTTTCCCGCCGTATCATCTTATTTCCTCTTTACGCATTAACTAATGAAAACGGACCCTGCGCACGACCGCCTGCAGAGACCTGGTGCCGCCGAACTCATTGACCTCCGGATAATAGATGATATCCAGATTCTTCCGGCCGGCCCGCTCTTCCTCAAAGCTGTCCCCGTCGCCGAACCACAGGGCGTCCATGGCAAATCCGTTCTCTTCCTGCAGAACCATCCGGACCACATTCCGGTTTCTTCCCATCACGCGGCAGGACCGGATGTACAGGCCCTTCTCCGCAAACAGGGGTTTCTCATTCCCCTGCCCATAGGGTTCAAGGAGTTTCATCTCCCGCACCAGCTTCTCCGTAACATACCCGAGAGGCATCGGCACGTCAATCCATACCTTTGCCCGGAAGTCTTCCTCCGTCAGGCCCGCATTCTCGTTTAGCCGCCTCCGGAAGGCATCCACATTCTCCTTCTTCAGAGACAGCCCTGCCGCCATGGGGTGTCCGCCGAACTTCAGCAGCAGGTCGGAAACCTCCGACAGCTTCCGGAACATGTGATAATTCTCGATGGAACGGCCGGAACCCTTGACGGATTCGGCGCCGTCCGTCAGAACAATCGACGGCTTCTGATAGAATTCCCGGAGTCTCCCTGCAATGATGCCCGCCAGGGACTCATGGCACTCCGGCAGATAAACCACCAGCACCGAATCATCGGCATACGCGGCATCCACCTGGGCCTTCGCCTCCCGGACCGCCGTCTCGGTCATATCCTTTCGCTTATCATTCAGGTCCCGCAGGTTCTGGGCCATCCGGTCCGCCGCCTCCGGATCCTCGCTAAGAAACAGCTCCAGCGCCAGTCTGGCCGTCTCCAGTCTTCCCCCGGCGTTGATGCAGGGCCCGATGACGAAGCCCACATGGTACGCCGTGATATGATTCGGGTCGACTCCCGTTTTCTCCACCAGCTTCCGGAGTCCCACATTCGGGGTGCTGCCGATTTTTTTCAGCCCGTCGCGGACAATCACCCGGTTCTCATCGGTCAGGGGCATAACGTCCCCCACCGTGGCGATGGCCGCAAATTCCAGCCAGTCCAGCCACTCCTTAGCATCTCTTCCCGCCAGCCGGTATATGAGTTCTACCAGCTTCCAGGCCACCACTGCGCCGCAGATCTCCCGGAAGGGATAATGGCTCTCCAGAAGCTTCGGGTCAATCACCGCGTCCGCCGGCGGCACTATCTGGTCATTTTCTCCCGTCGGCACCTCATGGTGGTCGGTGATCACCACCGTCATGCCCAGTTCCTTCGCCAGCGCCGTCTGCGCTGCCGCCGAAATCCCGTTGTCGCAGGTCACGATGGTCTCAATGCCGTCTTCCTTCGCCCGTCGGATGATAGACTCATTGATGCCGTACCCGTCTTTTATCCGGTCCGGAATATCGTAGTCGCAGTCCGCTCCCAGGCGCCGGAAAGCCGTCACCAGGATATATGCTGCACAGACCCCGTCGATATCATAGTCCCCCACCACCCGGATTCGGCTGCCGGAACGAATCTTCTGAAAAATCAGTTCCGCTGCCGCATAACTTCCGGGAAGCAGCTCCGGGGCGTGAAGGTCCTCCAGGGTTCCGTGAAGATACGTCTCTATATTCTCATCCCCCGTAATTCCCCGGTTTGTGATAATCCGGGCCGTCACGGGGTCGATGCCGAAGTGCGCCGCGATGTGTGCAAAGTCGGCCCGCTTCGTGTGCATCATCCAGATTTCAGATGGCACCTCTGCCATACTGTCATCTCCTCTTTTCTGCTCAAATTTTACTGCAGGCTGTATTCCTTCAGCCGCCTTCTCCGCTCCCGCCAGTCCGGAAGCTGTGTCTCCACGATCCTCCAGAAGGCCTGCGAATGATTCATCTCCCGCCGGTGGGCCAGCTCGTGAACCACTACATAGTCCAGCAGTTCCTCCGGCATATCCGCCAGATGGATATTGAAATTCAGGTTCCCCGCACTGCTGCAGCTTCCCCAGCGGGTTTTCTGATTTCTTATGGCGATGCGGCCGTAGGTCACATCCATCCGTTCGGCAAAGTACGCGACACGCTCTTCCAGCAGAGGGGCAAATGCCCTTCTCTTCTTTCTCAGTTCCATTTCGTTCGGAACCGGTTCCAGTGCCTTCTGCGCCTGCCGTCTTGCAATCTCTGCAAGATGCTTTTCAACCCAGTCGATCCGGCTTTCAAAAAAGGCCTGAAGCTCCCGCTCCGGCACCCGGTAGGGCGCCCGGATAACGATCCTCCCGTCCGGTTTTATCTGCAGGGAAATGGTCCGGCGGTCACTTCGGATCACCTCCGCCTGATGGTACACCCGGCCATCCCTTCCCGCCGCTGTCAGAATCCTCTTAGAAACTGAAGTTGTTCCAGGTCCGGGGGTCTGCCTTGGGCGACATATCCTCAAAAACCGCATAGAAGCCGTCTTCCTCCTCGTGGATGGACTCCGCCGCATCGGAGAGCACCCGCTCCAGCCGCACTGCAAAGTCGGCCAGCGGTGCATTCTCACCGGTTAAGCGTACCATGTGGACACAGTAGTTGTCGGTCAGCTCTGAGGTCAGCACATCATAGAGTGCATCCAGATTGTTCCCGTAATACTCCGGAAACTCCATCTCTTCCGCCAGAAAACTGTGCACATCTTCCTTCGTCTCAAATGTATTCAGATCAAGTTCTATCAGCTTCATAACAAAATCCTCTTATTTAATACAGCTGTTCAAAGGTCTTATAATGATCATCCGTATAGAAGATCAGACCGTCATTGGAAAAGACGATGCGCTTCGCGTTTCGTTTCTTTCCCTTATAATCAATGTCGCACTCGGTGTACTTCCGTCCCTTTTCATCCGGCAGCTGTCCTTCATAGTTGCCAAACCGGTCGCCGCCGATGCTCTTGCCCGGGGCCAGCTTTCCGAGGCTGTCGCCGCCTTCCCATCCCAGAGCCTTGGCTTCCTTCTTCGTGATAAAGTTGGAGGGAAGATGTCCGAAGAGATGAATATACTCCGCCACCTCTTCCTTGGATGTGTATTCCCCGTCCTCAGTGACGGACGCTTCCGGACTTTCTTCTGGTTCTTCTTCCGATTCTTCTTCCGCTTCTGCTGCGGTTTCTTCCTCCGACTCTTCCGTAAAGGCTTCTGTCGTTTCCTCCGCCGTCTCTGATTGCGATATAGTCTTATCTTCCTGCGACGGTGAAGTCATCACCGGTGCGCCGGGCTGCTGTGCCGCCGAAGACTGCAGTGCCGCTGTCGTCTCCACCAGCTCGAACGCCGCCGTTGTCGCCTCCGGCTGCGCTGCGCTCTTTCCGCAGCCGCTGGTGCCGAAGAGCAGCGCGATAGCCATAATGAGCGGAATCATCCATTTGATGACCGATGCAAGCCGCTTTGTATATTTTGCTGTCAGCATTCTCCGTAAACCTCCGATATCTTCTTTTTCATTTGCAAATTACCGGTTCTGCAGTGCGGAACCGTAACTGAATTATTATATACGGTTTTGGTCGGGTTTTCAATATACAACAGTTGGCGGGCATCTCGCGGCAGCCTGCAGATGTCCGCCTGCAACAAAAAGGCCATGCTCTCTCGAACATGGCCTCATCTACGTGCGTGAAAGGATTCGAACCCTCGACACCCTGGTCCGTAGCCAGGTGCTCTATCCAGCTGAGCTACACGCACATATTCAATTTTGCATCGTCCCTGCGGACAATGCCTATTATAATTCGTTCCGAAAAAAAGTCAACCATTTCGGTGCTCTTTTTCCGAATTATAATGAAGTGGACCTTCAGGGACTCGAACCCGGGACCTATCGGTTATGAGCCGACTGCTCTAACCAACTGAGCTAAAGGTCCAGAAACAAAAAAAACTCCCCGAGTAGGACTCGAACCTACGACAGCGCGGTTAACAGCCGCGTGCTCTACCGACTGAGCTATCGAGGAATAAGGTAAACATGTACCTTCAAAACTGCACGCTGAATTCGATATTAAATCATCCTCATGAACCGTCTGGATAAGCCCTCGACCTATTAGTAACAGTCAGCTGCGTACATTACTGCACTTCCACCTCTGCCCTATCAACCTCGTA
>Ga0256407_10009511_pt1 | contig 13904 bp, 16 predicted proteins | sample RumenRJG_04DNA_FD_193489 | JGI IMG/M metagenome (GOLD analysis project Ga0256407, IMG submission 193489) | Bovine rumen microbial communities from Lethbridge, Alberta, Canada - RJG_04 | ecosystem: Host-associated > Mammals > Digestive system > Stomach > Rumen | place: Canada: Alberta... | reverse complement strand
TTCCAGCAAAGGACAGCTCTGGAGAGATGCAGATAGCCATCTGGGTGCCGCTGAAGAAGGCGTGAATTGAATTCGCGGAAGGGAGGCCTGAAAGTATATGAAAATTGAAGAAGTTTACAAGGATTCGTTTGTCGTGATTGGAAAAGAAGGATCAACTCAGGATGGGGACGGCTTCATCCAGAGGCTTTGGCAAGAGGCCAATTCCCATTTTGATGAGATTGCCGACCTTGCAAAAAGGGACGAATCAGGAAACCTCGTTGGCATATGGGGGGCAATGACTGACTTTTCACGCTCATTCAAGCCGTGGGATGATTTCAGCAGGGGACTTTATCTTGCTGGGGCAGAATGCAGGGATGACGCGGAAGCTCCCGAAGGATGGGTCAAATGGGTACTTCCTGCGTATGACTATCTGAAGGTCGAATGCGAAGGAAACAATACTTTTTCAGACATGTTACAATACATGAAAGAGAACAACATTCCGCTTGCGGGTGCCGTGTATGATTATTCTTGTCCACAGACGGGAAAGGATTATATGTTTTTCCCAATCCAAAAGCGGTAGAGAAGCGCGCGTAAGTACTCTCGAGACGGTGTCAGAAAATTATTGGCAATGCCCGTAAAGGCATTGCCATTTTACTTTTTTTAGGATGTGAAATCAAATTCGTATGTGAGATCTTTTTTAATAGTGCCTGTATTACTGCCCGCTTTAAATTGAGCTGAGTTTCCATATTTGTTATTATTGGGGGAGAGATTTTTGAGGGAAGGTTTTAGCCTTGAATTTCGGGTTAACGCACGGTTGGGGAGGCAACATATGATGAAATTGAGAGTAGCAGAAAGAGACGATTTGGAGATTATTTATAGTATGCAAAAGGAGGCGTTTGCTCCTTTGTATGAAAAGTATCAAGATACTGAGACGAGTCCTGCTACGGAACCATTTGAAAAAACAATTCAGCGCTTTAATAATATCAATGTTACATATTATCTGATAGTAGTCATCCAAGTGAATTTGTCGTTGATGGAGATTATCAATATTCGGAGATTGTCAGATATTAGGACATAGTTGTTTTTTATACAAAGAAAGCGATATATATTTTTGAAATTTGCTTATAATACCAACATAAAAGTGTCAGCAGTGTTGACACTTTTCGATTGAAATGGAGATTTGAAGGTTATGAATGAAATTGATAAGGTAAAGGCTATCGAGGATGTGATGAGGTGTTTTAAAATATTCATAGCGGTATTATAAGATTCTTGAGCCAAATTCCGAGCCAAATGATGTAAAAAAAGATGCAAAAAGATGAAACTACACGAGGGTTGCAGAACCCGTACAATCCCAGTAAAATAGCGCTTTATGGCACTTTACGAAAGAGGACGGAAGTCGTTCGGAAGGCGCCCCATAAGTAACAAAATACCTTCTCCAAAAGAGCGTGTCTACCCCGGCAGGCTCTTTTACTGTTCTCAGTATTTATGCGGGTTTGCGGGCTTTTGCCTGCTTTTTTTATTTCTTCAAAATTGGTTTGCATAACTCAAAAAACTCGCATTTTGTACCAATTTGTACCCAATATTCTCGTCTGTTTTCGTAGTGAAATTCCATTATCTCTGGATTTTGTTACTTTTTTTGCTCCGTTTAAAAACGACATTTTTCGTCTAAAATCAAAAAAATGACCACTATATCTAGTAGTTGCCATTTTTTAATAATCATATTTCGGTTTTCTTTGCCAGCTATTCTATAATATGAAACTATGACATTCCCTAAAAATGCGTTTATACGCATTTTTAGGGAATAAATACTTGAAGAAAAGATAAATAAATGTTATCTTATTCCTAAAAAATGCGTATAGACGCATAAAGAGGTAATATAATGATAATTAAGAGAGATTTGTATCTAAACAGGCTTATAGAACGCCAAAATAATGGGATGATTAAAGTTGTTACAGGAATACGTCGATGCGGAAAATCATTTCTTTTATTTAAATTATATAAGGAATACTTGCTGAATAGCGGAGTGAAGAATGATCATATTATTGAAATAGCGCTGGATGGAATTGATGTTGATGAACTGAGGAATCCGAAAATCTGTTATGCGTATATAGAAAGTAAGATAACCGACAGTGACAAGTATTACGTGTTATTAGATGAAGTGCAATTTATGGACAGATTTGAAGAGGTCTTAAACAGCCTTCTTAGAATTGATAACGTTGATGTATATGTTACCGGAAGTAATTCCAAATTCCTGTCAAAGGATATAGTCACTGAATTCAGAGGAAGAGGTGATGAAATTCATATTTATCCGCTTACTTTTGCTGAGTTTTATAGCGCTTTTGGTGGTGAATTTGATGATGCATGGGATGAATATATAAATTATGGTGGACTTCCGGCTCTTTTGGAAATGAAAAATGCAAATCAGAAGATGAGTTACTTGAAGAACATTTTTGATAATGTATACCTAAAAGATGTTATTGATAGAAATAGAATTAAAACAAAAGATGAGATAAATTCACTTGTTGATATCTTGGCTTCCGCTATTGGTTCACCAACAAATCCAACTAAGATCTCAAATACATTTGCTACAGAAAGAAATAGTAACTATTCAAACAAAACCATTTCCGCACATATTGATTTTTTGGAAGAAGCTTATCTTATATCGAAAGCTAACAGATATGATATTAAAGATCGAAAGTATATAGCAGCAAATCTGAAGTATTACTTTACAGATGTTGGGTTAAGAAATGCAAGGCTTAATTTCAGACAGCAGGAACCTACACATTTAATGGAAAACATTGTTTATAATGAGCTTGTTACAAGAGGGTATTCTGTTGATGTTGGTATTGTTGAAATAAATCAGAAAAATACTGAAGGAAAAAATGTTAGAAAACAGCTTGAGGTTGATTTTGTAACAAATTTAGGAAGTCAGCGATATTATATCCAGGTAGCCTATGATTTATCAACAGAGGAAAAGCAGAAGCAGGAATATAATTCATTAAGACATATTGCTGATTCATTCAAAAAAATTATTATTATTGGGGGAACAGCAAAACCTTGGAGAAATGAAGATGGTTATGTAATAATGGGAATGAAGTATTTTCTCATGAATGCTGATAGTTTAGAGTTTTAATACCAATAATTACTTGAATAATAACTTTCGGTTTTGCTGACTATTGTGTGGAAAAGATTATCATATAATAAAGGACGAGCATATGGCTAAGGATAAAATGTATCAAGCAATGAAAGATATCGCAAGGAGTAAGGGGATAAAGGCATCTCCTGAGCATGATTTATATAAGATGTACGCTCCTTATTTTTTGAATGTATTTTACTATGAAATAGTGGATAAAAAAGCGAAAAAAATGAATATGAATATTCATTATGAAGCTAAGTACTCATATTTCGATGATCTTAAACTATTTATTATTGAACCGGATTCAACTATTAAAATCACTGATAAGATTCGTGCCAATAGTGTGATTCAATTTCAGTCAATCATTGAAAAAGAAGTTATCGAATTTGATTTTGACGGAAAGGATGAATCATTTATAGAAATAGCTGAAAAGGTGTTTGAACATATTGAAAGATGGTATAAGTCATTTTTTGATGATGTAAAAAACAATTATGGTGATCTTGAAAACTATTTTATTTCGCATCGTGATGAGTTTTTGATGCAGGCAGTTTTTGTATACATTAATCAGAAAAAATATGAGTTGGCTGAGGAGTGTATAAGAAAACTCCCTCAGAAACTAAATTCGAGCCGTTTAATCACTCCTAAAACAAAAAAACAAGAAATCAGTCTGATTGAATCAAATGCCGAAAGCTTTGGAAACTCATTCCTCCGGGATGATATGGATTGTATCAGAGATTATATTGCGGCTCAGAAAAACGGTTTGGAATGGACATCTGAGAGATCCCGTTACGGATTGCTTAATGAAGAAAGATCGTGAATTAAGCTGCTTTACTCGGATGATATAATGATTTATAGAGTGGTAACTCTTAGATAGGATAATAGAGGAAAATAAATGAATATTTATTTGATAATGATGGAAATAACACCTTCTAAGGATAATGATGTAGATGATTGTGTTGGAGCATATGCAAATTGTTTTGTTAAGGCTCCTTCGATAGACATTGCCATCATTACTGGAGAAAAATATATAGAAGAACAAAAATGGATAGTGAAAAGCGTGGAAGAAACTGCTTCGGTATTGCGAGAAGAATATGTAGATGATATTGAGCTGTTAAACGCATATGATGAAGCTTGTGAATATGGTGTATCAGCAATTTTCTATACATGGGATGAAGACGATTCTGAATAGTTATCTTCCAGCATAACTCACTAAGGGGATATTAGATGAAGCATATTGTTACAGTCCAACATACACAGTCAATTCATCATACGAATGGAATGGTAGGTTCGTGGACAGATTGGGATTTAACAGAACTTGGGAAAAAACAGGCAGATCACATTGGAAAGAAATTGAGCAATGAACTTGCCGGTAAAAAGGTGGTTTTGTATTCTTCGGATCTAAAGCGTGCTATACAGACAGCTGAAGAAATAGCTAAATATCTAGGTATAGAACCGATTTTTAAGCAGGAACTAAGAGAAAGAAATCTTGGAAAATGTTGCGGTAAGTCGGTTCAGTGGCTTCGTGAAAATATTGAGTGTCCAGAGAATACTGTTGATGACAGACTGTTTTCTGATGGGGAAAGTCGGAGAGATGCATGGAATCGTCTGAAATCTTTTTACGATGAAGTTATTAACAGTAAAGAAGAGAACATCATTATCGTGTCTCATGGTGATCTTTTGAGTATTTGGAATGCAATGTATATAGGACTTCCGGTTGAATCATTTTATGAAGTTGATATCCATGGTTCTGCTGGAGGGGTATCACATATGATTATTGGTGATGATGGAAAACATCGAGTAAGGCATATTAATGATATGTCATATATTACAGGATAGTAATGATGCAAATGTATGTTTTACCGGAATAGAATTGAGAAAAAATATATACGGATTAGATAATTATGGAATTGGTAAAATACAATGGAAATCTTAAAAGTGAACTGTTTCGCTTTACCACTGAGTGTTTTGCTGAATTAGGAAAATCTTTTGAACCTTATGGCAGACACAGTTTTTATAATGAAATAGATAATTACTTTGAACGGTTCTGGTGCCTTGTTGATGAGGATAAAGTTAAAGGTACAGTAGCAATTGCAAGACTAGATGATATCACTGTTGAACTAAAGGCTTTGTATCTTGAAAGTCCACTCCGAGGTTTTGGATGGGGATATAAGCTTTTGGATGAAGCTGTATCTTTTGCTAGAGAAAACGGTTTTTCCAGGGTAGTGCTTGATTCTATGTCACATTATAAAGATGCAGAAAGACTTTATAGACATTACGGATTTACAGATATCGATCGTTATAATGATAATGTTCATGCCAATGTATTTATGCAGTTGATCTTAGCTTACACTATGGAATATAAAAATCCGGTCGATGAATCACCTTCTGTCAGGTTGATTCCATTTTTACCAGAATATCAGGAACGATATAAAGAATTATACAATGACTGTTATCATGAGATGCGGGAAACATTGAATATAAAGCCTTATGATTATATCCAGAATGATTCATTCTTCGATTCCGGATTGAAAGATGTTTATATACTGATAAAAGGAAATGATATTATCGGAAGTGTCGCGCTGAAAGGTGAAGAAATAGATGATCTTATCGTGAATTCTAAGTATCAGGGAAGGGGATTTGGAAGACAGATTCTTTTATGGGCACTGGAAAATATAAACAGTAAGCGGATAATACTGCGTGTGGCCGCATGGAATAAAAGAGCTATTAGTTTATATGAGAAAAATGGATTTGAGATAGTAGGTAAAGCGTAATATATCAGCATAATGTACTACAGAGAGTATTATAAGGATTTGAGTGGTTGACTTACGATGAAGCTATAACAAGGCTGACGTGGGATTCCAATAAAACAGCATTGTATGAATCGAATTGTCGCTTGCTTGAAGCATGTCAAATCGGGGAATTGGAGGGGAAAACATGTTAGAAATATTAAAAGCGAGGTTTCAGGATAATATGAATCTTCATATGGAACTGAGTTGGCTTGACGTGGAGAAACGTTTGCTTGAGCATCTGGGCTCCATGGACGTTTTGAGAAGGATGGAGGAGAGCGGCGGAGAACCGGATACCATCGGCTATGACGAAAAGACGGGAAAACTAATTTTCTGCGACTGCGCAAAGGAGTCCCCTTCTGGGCGCAGAAGCCTGTGCTATGACGAAAAGGCATTACAGGGGCGTGCTAAAAACCCGCCGTTAGGCAGCGCCGAATGGAAAGCAAAAGAAATCGGCGTTTTGATCATGACGGAGGAACTCTATCGCCGACTGCAAAGTCTCGGGGAATTTGATTTGAAAACGTCAAGTTGGATCACTACGCCGGATGATATTCGCGACAAGGGTGGTGCATTGTTCTGCGAACGACGTTACGGAACGGTTTTCACATTTCATAACGGGGCGGATTCATACTATTCCGTGCGCGGGTTCAGAGGTTATACTCTTATATAAATTCTATGATTTGACAAAATTTCGCAAACGGGGAAATGTTTCTTTTTCAGATATCATCCATAATGGACATGTAAGCAGGAGGACGAAAGCATGGAATGGATTGAAGCATTACAAAAAGCCATCACGTATATGGAAGAACATCTACTCGAGGAGATTAACTATGAAGATGTAGCGAAGCAGGTGCACACGTCGAGCTACGAGTTTCACAGGGCTTTCAGTTTCGTGACTGGATTAACTGCCAACGCGTATATTCGAAATCGCCGCCTTTCTTTGGCGGGAAAAGAAATTGTGGAGACAGATGCGAAAATCACTGATCTTGCAATGAAGTATGGCTACGATACACCGGAAAGCTTTACTAAAGCGTTCACAAGGTTTCATGGTATAGCTCCCAAAAAAGCTAGAACAGAAGTCTGCAAGCTGAAGCTTTTTAATCCGCTTACGATTACTATATCTGTGAAAGGCGGTAAGAATATGGATTATCGTATTGTTCAAACAAAAGAAAAGAAATTTATAGCATTGGTAAGAGAATTCAGCAACGGTATTATTAATGACGAAGCAAATCATGATGTGGCTGATTTCTGGGGAGAATGCAACAGTAAACAGATGCTTTCTCCAATCTGGATGTTAAGAGAGGATGGAAAGCGCGATCTTTATGGACTTTGTAGTCCGACGGTAGAAGGAAAGGACACTTTCGAATATGGCATAGGTATCATTATCGATGAGGATACCGCTGAGTTTGATCAGGAAGACCTGGAAAAGAAGGGCTTCCGAATCTGGGATGTCAATCCGGGTACATATGTGGTATTTGATTGTGTGGGTGAGGATGGCGACTGCATTGCTAAGACTTGGACGATGTTCTATAAGGAGTTTTTACCTCAAATGGGATACGAAGCGTCAGAAGAGACAGACTATGAACTTTACTTCGATGGTACTCGACCTGACGTGTTCTGTGAGTTATGGATTCCAATCAAAAAGAAGTAAGTGGTTAATGGAAGAACATCAGGAGGGCAGAGAGCTGATTAACAATGAGACTCTGAGGTGTTTACTTCAGAGTCTTTTTTTAGAAGGATGTGGAATATGGAAACTAAGGCTATGCCAAAGAATACAACACAGGAAGAACGTCTTGATATGCAGATTTTTTGAAGGTGTCCGCAAAAAGTCCGCATTATGTCCGCTTGATGTCTGTTTTCAAGCGATTTTGGGTGTGTTATATTTACAATGGACAAAGAAATGAGGAAAGCAAACAATCTAATAGCAAGTTATACTGGAATGCGAGATTATTTTAAAATGAGGATGGATGGTTGATTAGATTAGAGAAAATTACAAGAGAAAACATAGACGAGGTTCTTGCACTGAAAGTGGATGAGAGTCAAAAATCCTTTGTATCTACCAACGGAGATTCGCTTGCTCAGGCATATGTTTATTCGGAAACAGCATATCCGTTTGCTGTGTATGAAGATTCAACAATTGTGGGTTTTATCATGATGGGGTATTACGAAGCAAAGGCATATTTCACATTGTGGAAATTCATGATAGACATCCGGTATCAGAATAAAGGCTATGGACGTCAGGCTCTCGATTTGGGAATAAAATATCTGCAAAACAGATTTAATGCATCTGAAATATATACCGGAGTAGTGCCTGGTAATTTTGTGGCAAAGAAACTGTATGAATCAGTAGGATTCGTAGATACTGGGTTGGTAGAGCTTGGAATGGAAGAAATGCGGTTGACGCTGTGAAATATCTTTTGTAAACATAGAGACAGAGATACATTTGAAGTTCCGGGAGGACATAGAGAACCGAGGAAAGTAATTTCAGATTCCTTGATAAGATAATTCTTCAAAATGTTTAATTTCTGGTTTGCAAACGATGTTATATTTCAGGATTATTTATTTAGATGAATCGAAGTGTGAAAAGCGAATATAATTGGAGGTACACAATGACGATACAAGAACTTCTAGTTCACTCAAATTTCTTTACGTTTCACTTTTTATACTCAACGAACCCATAATCGTGTAACATCTTTATATACGTTGACAGTCTGGGGTAGAGCGGTTCGGCTTCTTCACCGAACTCCGCTTTAACCTTCAGACCGATATCGTATACAGATTTCTTCCCGTCTATCAAAGGAAATATAAAACTACCGAACCTCTCCAGATGAACCTGTGAAACCTTAGGCTTTTTCAGTATCAGCTGGGCCAGTCTGTTGAAAACTCCTTTATTTTCAACGAAGATCGTTACATTTCCTTTCTCATCCGACTCCCATCTGTGTTTGTCGGAAATAACCGGAATATAATCAAGATAGTTTTCTGTTTTGTCTTTGTTTTCTTTCGCCATTATTCTTCAGACTTCTCTTTTTCCTTTGAATTTACCGTTTTTTTCTGCATTGCAAAATAAGCAACACAACCGATCATAACCGCGAGCAGTATGATGCCGCCGATAGTACCGAGATTTACACTTCCGGAAAGATCGATTTTCGAATCGATTCCGATTACCGCAAGAACCGCAAGGATAATTCCCACAAGCCCTTCACCGGCTATCATTCCCGAACAGAAGAGAACTCCCGAACCAGCTTCGTCGTTCTTATTCTTTGATTTCTTGTCCGCAAACCATCTGATGATTCCGCCCAGCATAATTGTTGTGCTGAGTTCCAGTGGAAGATAGAGACCAATGGCAACCGGAAGAACCGGAATTCCGAGGATCTCAACGACTAATGCCGTAAATATACCGATAAATACCAGAGTCCACGGAAGATTTCCGTCCATAACGCCTTCAACGATCATCTTCATAAGAGTTGCCTGAGGTGCTGCAAGCTCGGTTGTACCGAAGCCCCAAGCCTTATCAAGAAGAATGAGTACTCCTCCGATAGTCAGTGCCGCAACAAAAGCACCGATCAGCTCACCGATCTGCTGCTTCTTAGGTGTTGCGCCGAGAATATATCCCGTCTTCAGATCCTGTGATGTATCTCCGGCCATAGCTGCGATGATACAGATAACGGTTCCGATGGAAATGGCACCGATCATGCCGTGCGAACCTGTATCTCCCGAAAGCTTCAGGATAAGTGTCGCAAACAGAAGTGTTGCAATTGACATACCCGAGACAGGGTTGTTGCTGCTTCCTACAAGACCTACCATTCTTGATGAAACCGCACCGAAGAAAAATCCAAATAAAGCGATCAGAATCGCACCGACAAGTGATACAGGAATCTGAGGCAGAAGCCAGATGAGAAGGATTATACCTGCAACTCCGCAGATAACGACCTTCATATTCATATCCTGATCAGTACGCTTTGTGCCTGCTCCGCCGGCATTTTTAATACCTTTCATAGCACCGGTAAATGTTTTGACAATAAGCGGCATAGACTTTATAAGGCTTATGATTCCACCTGCCGCAACCATTCCGGCACCTATGTATCTGATATAGTAACTCCAAAGTGCCGAAGCACCGTTCGCAGCATAAATGTTCATGATAGTATCGGTGCCCGGATAAAGGATCGTATTCGCGCCAAATGTAGCGATTGCAGGAATAAATACAAACCATCCCAGAATACCGCCGGCCAGCATGTATGATGAAATCTTCGGACCGCAGATATATCCCACACCGATAAGAGCAGGATAAACCTCTGCCGATAGTTCAGTCTTAAGTGACTTGATATTTGCGGTAACAACTCCGGGAATCATTTTGAATCCGTCAACCAGAAACTTAAATACCGCTGCAAGTCCCATACCCATGAATACCGACTTTGCGCTTGAGCCGCCTTCTTCTCCGGCAAGAAGAACCTCTGCACATGCGGTTCCTTCCGGATAAGGCAGAACGCCGTGTTCCTTAACAATAAGTGCATTTCTGAGTGGTATCATAAAGAGTACTCCCAGTATACCGCCGCATAAAGCTATAAGTGTAATAGAAATCATACTCGGTGTCTCAGTAACACCTTCCTTTGCCCATAAGAATAACGCGGGCATCGTAAAGATTACGCCGGCTGCAAGTGATTCACCTGCGGAACCTACAGTCTGAACCATGTTGCTTTCGAGAATAGAATCTTTCCTCATGATAACGCGGATAACTCCCATTGAGATAACCGCAGCCGGAATCGACGCTGATACCGTCATACCGACTCTGAGTCCCAGATACGCATTCGCTGCCCCAAAAACCACCGCTAGAATAATACCCATAAAAATTGATGTGAACGTGAATTCTGAAGTTATTTTTTCCGCTGGAATATAAGGTCTGAATTCTTCTTTTTTCTCACTCATCTGATTTTCTCCCTTGAAATGTTTTCGAAATCCCCTACAGAATAAATTATAACAAAACGGGCGGACAAAATCTCAATATTATTACGATTTTTCTATCAAAAAAATATACAGGTGAATTATACGAAAATGACTGCACCTGTAGGCTCTTTGTTAGTTTATTATCGATTATAGTTTTATGTTATAATGGTTTTCGGATTTAAGTTGTATTCAGGTAATTAACAAGTCTGGAAAACAATTAATTATTTAAGACTAGTATATGAGTAATATATAGAGAGTATTTTTGTTGAGGGTATTTATAATGTGGTTTAAGATGCATCCATGGGTATTTCCCATAATCATAGGCAGTATAGGTATTTTATATCTGATAATCAATATCGGAGCGATTATTGAGACAAAAAAGATTCAGGCAAAAGGGTCGGATCATCATGTGTCCGGGATTCCTTTCTTGGGTGGTATCCATATCCTGATAGCCGGTCTCATCAGTCCGATCAAGTGGCTTGCACTGCTCTGTGTTTTGGATTACAGCTTCTGGAGCTTTCTGTATTCGGTATTTTTTGAGGGCTGCTTTAATAAGGATGATGGGCAGTCCGAGAGGAATGCGAAGAATCTGACGCATATAAAACAAGATGCTTTTGAGGAAAAAGATGGGTCTTATCGCAGGTGATCAGATTTTTATTATAGATGGAAATCATTACGGTATTGTTGATAAGACAAGTAATTTTTGATCTGAAAAGAAAGAGATTAGTGAATGGGAAATAAGTCGAAAATAGAATGGCGTGAAGTGTCCGAAGATGAATATAAATATATAAAAGAAAAGTATGCGAGACCAATGGGAGCATTAATGGTCGGAATGATGTTCATGTTTCTTTTGATGATTGCGACGGTGGGGTTCTTGATCTATTGTAATATAAAGAATCACAGTGTAGGAGCAATCATTGGTTCAGTAATCACGTATTCGATCATGCTGATCTTTATGGTGGCAATGATTCGTGCGATTGCGACAGATATTCGAAGGTTAAACTGTTTCTACAAGAGAAAGATATTAGTCACAGATGCTACTGTTCAGAATGTTAGTGTCCAAATGGGCACAAGGGGCAAGACACGCGCAAAAGTACAGTTCCTGACATCGACAGGGGTTCACGTTAGTATGAACTCGCTCGGCCTTGAACCTCTTGCAAAAAAAGGAAAACATGCATTCATTATATATTTTGGAAAACAAGATAGAAAAGACTGGCAGTTTGTTGTTAAGGAAGTGTAATCTTATTGTCTGCTCTGTTTGCATCCAAATAATATTCACTTTAATTTATACATTTCTTTTGCATTCTGTATAAATGCATATTCCATAGAGGTTTTATCTTTAAGAACAGATGTTTTACTGTATATCCCGAAAGGTGCACGTGGAGATTCTTCCCATTTGAAGGTGACAATATCTTTGTGACCTAGTATTTCGTAGCCTGCCAGAAGTGCATATCCGTAGTTCGCAAGAAGCAGACCATATGCTTCATTGGCATTTGTACATATGGCATTATCTACATTTTCATTAACAGGTACGATATAACGCCTTCTTGAAAAAAGGTTCCTTACCAGATAAGGAGGAACGGAAATAATCTGACGGTATTCCCATAAATCGTTTGTGGTTACCGTCTTTTTTTTATGTGCTTTTAAGGCCTTTGCTAAAGTGTGCTCTTTATTTATCACACAGTATAATTCTTCATCATACAGCTTAGTAAAATGTATGCCGGAATCCTTATACTTTGCGTCCTTGATACCTATGATGAGATCCAGATGGCTGTTTGAAAGACGGCTTAAGTTTGCATCCGTCTGATCCTGAGTAAACTCCGGGATCATATATGGCTTTGACAGTAAAAGCGGCTTAAGAATCCGGCTTATAAGATAGATTGTGTGAGGATCCATATAGCCGATTTTAAGACTGTGAAGATCCCTTTCCTGATAATTAGTTATACGCTCCTTAGAGTGGTAGAAGGTATCGATCATATCATTTGCATCCGAGAGAAATGCAGTACCGGCCTTTGTCAGTGTTACGGATCTCGTGGTCCTGTTGAAGAGTTTACAGTTGAGTTCTGTTTCCAGAGCCTGGATCTGTTTTGATACAGCAGGCTGGGTGAGGCCGAGCTGCTCTGCGGTTTTCATATAATTAAGAGTATTTGCGAGGCTGATAAAGCATTCAAGCTGAGAAGTTGTCATGGTATTCTCCTTATTTATTTCAATTCACGGTTAACAGAGGAAAAACTATTTATTCCATTTATTTATAAATGATAACATAAATTCATTTCACAGTATATAAGTTTGATGATATGATGAAACTGTAAATGAGAATCGCGATTGGATTTATGTTCGGATTATATATTTATAAATGAAGATGGAGGATATTAGCATGGATTTTTATGAAGTGATAAATAGAAGACATAGTATAAGGGATTTTGCAGATGAGAACATTCCCAAGGATATATTGGAGAGAATAGTTAAAGCGGCATATACCGCACCCGCAAATGACCATTTTAGAGATTGGCATTATATAGTGGTAACAGATAAAGAGATTATGAAAAGTGTAATTGAAGGAGTCCCTAAGAATCTGACCGTGAAGGATGTGGATGCTATGACATTTATTTCTGATCCCATTCAGAAGGAGAGTTATCAGATTGCTGTGCCAAAGCAATACAGAATGTTAATCGATGCTGCCGCAATCATAATTCCTCTGATGAAAAAGAAGGTAGATATTCTAAATCCTTCCTGCTTGTCGGATCTTAACTGTTATGCATCTATTTGGTGCGGTATAGAAAATGTGTGGCTTGCGGCTGTGTCAGAAGGTTACGGATGTAATGTCAGAATCCCATTGGGGAATGAAGAGACTGTAGCGAAAGAGGCTTTAAATATTTCTGATGAATATCTAATACCATGCTTTATAGGAGTTGGACGACCTGCTGAGGGTGCTGCTCTTACAAAGCAGATAGATGTAGATTATGATGCGCAGATACATTGGGAAAGGTTTTAAGTAAGATGAAATACGGGATAATGGATTATGAAGTGATAGGTGATGGAACACCTGTTTTGATCATACA
>Ga0256407_10009508_pt1 | contig 13905 bp, 5 predicted proteins | sample RumenRJG_04DNA_FD_193489 | JGI IMG/M metagenome (GOLD analysis project Ga0256407, IMG submission 193489) | Bovine rumen microbial communities from Lethbridge, Alberta, Canada - RJG_04 | ecosystem: Host-associated > Mammals > Digestive system > Stomach > Rumen | place: Canada: Alberta | collected... | reverse complement strand
CATTGTGTGTTTGAACGTTCAAGCCCGATTGTTTTCAAATATTCAGTATCCGTATGATTATCGCGAGGCATACTTGAGGGATCCGGTATCCCATTGTCGAATGTCACAGTTGCCATTCCACTATCTGTCGGAAGTCTGCTGATAAGCCCGGAATACTGCCATTCCAATGGACCATATTCGGAATCCTCTGCATGATATGACCTTGGAAGAATAAGGGAGCCTCCCATATAACCTATGGTATCGTCAAAACTGCTGATGCTGTATCCACTGGGAAGTGTGATATCCATCCAATCCGTAACACTTTCAGTAGATGTTGTGTTGTCTCCGATATCGAATTCAGCATAGACATCATACTCGTCATAATCCCCGGGACTACGATAGTCCATTACCTTCTTGACAATACGGTAGTGACCGTCCGATAAGTATCCATATATAGATTCCCATTCAAGGGGAAGCTCCGTTATTCCATCCTTATTGATATCATATGCGATATCTTCCCAGCCTCTTTCGATATCCTTGGATGAATTATCTATCCATTCTCCGTTTGCATTTTTTACCTGGATTTCAAACCATTCTCCTGTCTCAAGCTGCCCTGTCGCGTTCCCTCCATCCTGTGTAAATACAAGCTTGCAACCGGTGGGTGTGATATCTGATGCTGTCATGTTTAGACCTATAAGATTATCTTGGTTTTCTTCTCCGTTTAGTATTCCAAATTCACTTATCAGACTCCAAAACGCTTCATTAGTACCTTCAGCAAATCTATAACATTCTTTACCTGACAGATACATGGAACAACTGTCAGTTGCGGGGAATACAGTTCCTATCGTTCCGTCACTTCTGGTAAGATAAAGTGCCGTATAAAAAGGACACCCGCTCTGTCCTGTTTCTTTTTCAGCTCCTGCCAGCATTTCCCCAATTCTTTCACAGATTTTCCAGTCATCGCAATGCAGACGGACTGTTTCTGCTAAAACTTCAAGTCCCGGTACCGGCTGATCACGAGCGATCCACATATCGACCGACACAATATCATGAATATCCTCCGGAGCAAAATCCACAGCCCCTGACAACCCCTCCGGAGAAAATAAAGGATAGTATTGAATCACCTTATCTGCACTGCTACGCCCATATTCTACATAACCAAGCTCTCCTATATAGCTCCCATGATGCAAATGTGTTTCCATCATACGTTCTTCGTTGTTCCATACATCAAATATCTCTCCCTCTTCATTGTGCTGTAAGGCATGAAGTTTCCGCCCTTCAAGATTATACTTCTCCTGAGATAATGTATCAGAGGAAATATCGTAAACATACATCTCTGCACCGGACATAGGATGAAGATAAACAATCTTCCCATCAGCACTTACATATTTTTCACAATAGTTATCTCCCTGTGTGTAATTACAGCCAATCGATTCAAGATCTATTGCGTTTGTAATCATTCTCCTTTCCTTGGAATAGACAAAAAGGCCATAATATCCACTGAAAATAATCCTGTCTTGATCCGCATAAAGGAGTTCTGTCAGATCAGCACCCTCCCTTGCAGACAGGTTCACTTCCGGACGAACAATCTCATTCCTTCCGGAATTATCTGATACATTATCCTCTGTATGTGAGAGAAGCACCTTGAGCAGATTCTCGTAATCTCCCGGTTGTATATCGTAAAATCTCTCATGTCCGCTGAAATAAACACATGCAATTGACTGATCCTTATACAATGTGATCGTATACTCATCGCTTATTATCAATTCTATTGAACCATTCGAAGATGGACGCTCCGAAACATTATCTGTTTGTTTCCAATCAGCATCTGATAAAAACCGCGCTATGTCTTCTGCATTCGCTGTTAATTCTTGAACACTCTCATTTCCACTGTATTCTTCCGAATAGTAAAGTACTTGCTTCAGGGAACCATCCATTATCAGCAGATTTATTGAATTTTTATAATTCAAAAAAGACAGATCCGGTTCATCTTTCTTCGGATTCGTCATAAAGCATACAGCTACAACAATACAGGCAATAACAGCTACAATGATCACCCAGAACGCCGGCTTCTTATAATTCAGCACTCCCCTGACCCGCTCTCTTACTCCCGTTTCACCAAATGCCAAAGGGCACGCAGTGATGATCCTGCGATTAACACTGCAATCGAGCAATGCCTGTGAATAAGCTGCCATATACTCCCTGTCCTTATCCTTTATGACTCTTTCATCACAGGCAGCTTCTATATCCCGGCAAAGCAGAATATACGCCACCCAGCACAAAGGATTGAACCAATACACCGCCAGCAATACAAATCCAAAAGGCTTCCACCAGTGATCGTGCCTTTTCAGATGTGCCTCCTCATGGGCTATCACAAGCTCAAGAGTATTTTCGTCTATACCTGACGGCACATAGATTTCCGGCCTGAATATCCCAAGGATAAAGGGCGAATCCACTTCATCGCATTCCTTAACCCTGCCATTCACAGCAACGGAAGCCCGTACTTTTCTCCTTAATAAAATGTAGCTGATAAGAGCATATAAAAGCATCACTGTCATACCGGTCAGCCATATGATACTGCCCATAGATACAACTACCTGCATCGGGTTCACGCTTGAAGCAGCATCCGGCGAAAAAGATTTCTCAATAACCGGATTCACTGCATTATCAATGATCCTGACTCCGGAATCAATATGCGGATCCTGCACCATCTCGATATTTTCCGGAACTACTTTTGCACTTGGTAAGATGCTGAGCACACTCTCCAATGAGATAGGACAAAGGAGTCTCACAGCAACAAGCCCCCATAACAGGCACGATATCCATCTGGGAGCTTTTTTAAGCAGCAGTCTGGCTGCGATCACAGCCAATATCAGCCAGGATGCGTTTATGGAAAGATTCAGAATTTTTAAGAATAACGCACTCATGGCTCTTACCCCTCCTTCTTAAAGGCATCTATCATCTTCTGGATCTCATCAACCTCTTTTTTTGACAGTTTCTTGTGTGAGGTGAATGCCGCGATAAATGCCGGAAGCGATCCCTCATACGAATCCTCGATGATCTGCTCGCTCTTAGCTGAGTAAAACTCTTCTTTACTGATACGGGAAGAAACGATACCGTCCACATTCTGAAGCAGACCTTTCTCACATAGCTTCCTGAGAACTGTGTATGTGGTTGGCTTCTTCCAACTCAGTTCTTTCTCACATACCTTCACCAGATCTCCCGAAGATATCGGTTCATTCGCCCAGACGATATCCGCAAAACGCTCCTGTACCGCCGCCAATTCAATGCTCTTCATCTATCGTTTCCTCCTTGGTTTATTCCTATAAACTCACATTTAGTTTATAGCTATAAACCCAGCTTGTCAAGAAATGTTTAATAAAAGTGTCAGATTTCCATGCCGATATTCGTTTTATAAGTGAAGGCCTTCACAAGAAACGGGGTAAAGTCAATGCCTTATATGAACAGAGACAACGCAGATTACTTGGTAAACAAATATGCAGACACGATCTTAAGGATGTCGGCATCTGAAATCAAGTGGAAATTGTGATTATCATTTTTATATATCTTATCCTAAAACAAACGGAGACTACCAAGATGACCGGCAGTCTCCTTCTTCTTTTGAAATTACACTCTAATGAAGTATTATTATTTTGATGAAGCTTTCTTATTTGTGGTTTTTTTAGATGTTGCAGACTTTGATGCTGTTGCAGGCTTTTTTGCCTCCGAAGACTTTTTATTGACTGTTGCTTTTAAAACATCCGAAAGAACCAGAGCCTTTTCTATATCTCCATCAACGCTGATCTTTCCATCCTCAAGTGCCTTTACGGCATCAATCTTTCCGGTTACAAGATCTATGAGCGTTTCTGCGCCTGTGCGTATCCTGCAGTCATTGTCATAATACTCGTAAGGTTCTACTGCGACTTTATCCTTATCGAGTTCAACATAGAACGCCCCTTCGCCCGCTCCTTCAATGTCGATCTCAATGGCAGCGTGTTCCTTTACAGCTCCCTTATCAATCTTTCAACCACCTTTTTTACTTTCTTGACTAACTCTTCGTAAGTCATGTTCGTTGTCTCCTTTAAATTCTTTGTTAATATGTATCATTAAATTTTGCACATCTTTGTTAACCTTTCTGGCCGATTCCTCAAATACCTTCGCCTGTCTCAACACGAAAAGCATCTGATCAGCAGTTCACAAATATTTCACAATAATTGTTAGCACTCTCCCTTGACGAGTGCTAATTTAAGTGCTATAACATAATCGAACAGAGGAACAGAGAAGACCAAAAGAACGGGATGTTCCAATGATCTAATCCCTCCTTCCCCTTGCTCAGTAGCTATTAACAGTATTGAGTGAAAAGGAGGTAAGCATTATGTTAAGACCTAGTATTTTTGGAGAAGATTTATTTGACGACTGGTTCGCATTCCCGGATTTCAGAGATCTGGACAGAACCGAAAGAAAGCTGTACGGCAGACATGCCGACAGGATGATGAAGACCGATGTCCATGAGCATGACGATCACTACGAAGTAGATATCGACCTGCCCGGCTTCAAGAAAGAAGAGATCGGTCTGGAGCTGAACAACGGATATCTCATTATCAGTGCAAACAAGGGTCTGGATAAGGACGAAAAGGATAAGAAGGGCAAACTTATCAGACAGGAGCGTTACTCCGGATCAATGCAGAGAAGCTTCTATGTCGGCGAGGACATCACCGAAGAAGATATCAAGGCAAGCTTCAAGCACGGTGTTTTGAATCTCACCCTTCCTAAGAAGGACAAAGAGAAACTTCCCGAAAAGAAACAGATACTCATCGAAGGATGACGTTAAAATGGGCCTGCGGATTTCCCGCAGGCCCTTCTTATATTCTTCTCACCTTACCTTAATAAATATCCACGCCAGAGCCACGGAAATGATCACTTCCAGAAACAGCTTGAGAAATTCCTTTCCGTCCCACTAAGGATTTAATCGTCTACGCCCATACTAGGTCTTCTACTTGGAGCACTTGCCTCGGGAGGCTTTTTTTCACGCTCTGCAACCTCCGCTTTCTTCAAAGGGAGAAGTGCTTTCATTGATACACGCTTTCGCACCTTCTTTACTTCCGCTTCTCTCATTTCCCTCTGCGGTGCAGGCTCCTTCTTTTCTTCAGGATCCTGGGGAAGATTGTTGAGCACGTTGTCGATCATGTTATAATTCTGTTCTTCCCGCTCTTCCACCTTGGCAAGGGGCTTGTATTCTGCCAGTTTGTCGATCAGTTCCTTTGCCTTGGCGATATCCTCCTGTGTACCATCTCCCTGATCCACGATATCCTGCAGATATTCCGTAATCCCACTGACATTACCGGATTCTATGTCAGCCTTTGTCTGTGATATGTTTGCTTCTCTATCATCTACCGCATCTCTGTAGCTATACAGATCATAATCATACATAAACTGATCCAGCGATACCGCCAGTTGCTCTGCCGTGATAGGATTTTCGGAACCGTCTGCCGTTTTCGCTTCTTCCTGCTCTGACTTCTGGACATCGTGTCCAAAAGTTTCCTGCGACTGCTCCGGCTCATCCGGGAACCGCCCTATGATCTCTGCCTCCGGATACTTATCCGCCAGCTGATGCAAGGCTTCCACCACCTCTTCATTCTGGCTCATTTCCGGCATATACATAAGCCCTTCAAGGTCTATGGTATTGCCCGTCATAAAATCCCACTGTAGATCATCCATCTTCTCCGTTCCTACAGTATGCACATTGATACCAAGTCCGGGGATACCGTTAAGTGCGCTCTCATGCTTCAGCTTTTCATATACCTCAATGGCATCCTGCAATGTCGGGATCCCTTCATGCAGTTCTCCAAAGCTGTGGAACTCACTGCTTTCCGCAACCGTAAAGGTCACTACCTGCTTGGATTCCTTCTTTTCCGGAAAGGCTACGATCTTATCCTGCTCCATTTTCTCTGCCTTTTCTTCCAGGTGCTTTTCAACTCCCGGCAGATACTGCGCCAGTGTTCCTGTCTCAGCAGCATTGATTGGATTTATATCAAGCTCTACCTTACCGAAATACATATGCTCATCCTTAAGCGTGTTAAAGAGATCATCCTCTCTTTCACTTCCTGAGTACGATACCACCACATCAAGGTCGGACTCTGCATTTTCCAGTCCCCTGCAACGGCTACCGGATACGATCACATCCTCAACCGTTACATCCAGACCGTAATCCTCGGCGATCTGTATCACTTTCTCCCTTACAGCCTCTTCTATGGTTGCAGGAGTCATTCCGTCGAGCGGCTTGGGATCAAATAGTTCCTCCGTCTTTGCTCGAAAGTCCGCAACAACCTCCTGATCACTCTTTACGGCACGGATCTCCTCCTGTCCTCTTTCATCTGCCTTTTCCATCAGATCATCATAATCAACCTTTTCCGGCATATCCTTCTGACGGATGTTCCCCTGCAGCTCGGTATGGGTATATCTGTCATGCTCCGCAACATATACCGGCTGTTTCAGTTCATCCGTGATCTGTTTAAGCACCTCACCGATACTGATATCGGGATTATCCAGCACACCGCCGTCCAACAGATGATAAGCCTCATCATAGATGGAATAATCAAAGCCCTCATCCGTCCTCTGTATGCTGATATAGCGGTCGCCCAACTTATAGGCTGCCTCGTCCATATCCATCTGCTTCTCCTGCACCTTTTCAAGCAGAAACTCCGGCACTTCCGTAAAACCAAAGGTATCCACATAAAATGCCTTATCCTCATCCCCTTTGTGAAGAACTACGATATCGCTGACGGACATGGAATGCCCACGGAAGTTCTTCGGATGCTGCATATTAAACTCATAATACAGATCTTCCAGGGAAGTCCCGGGCTTTAATGCTGCTTCATAGACCAGATTATAATTGTCACGCTCAACCTCATTGCCTTCCTTATGCAGCCTCGTGAGGTCCTCAAAACGGATATAATGCAGGGAATCATCATCCTTCAGCTGATAGATGCTGAAATGATCCCCTTCTATGGGCTTATGCTCTATCGGCTCATGAACTGCATACGCCGCTCTCTCCGATACATTGAACATCCCCGGATTGGCTTCCTTGAAGCTGAACCGCTCCGCAGTGCCGCCACCCACAATGATATGGTCAAGCACCGGGATATTCATGATCTTTCCGGCTTCTATCAGCCTCTTTGTCACGTCGATATCTTCACGACTTGCCTGTACGGATCCGCTCGGATGATTATGAAACATCATGATGCTGCTGGCATTAGAGAGAATCGCACTCTTAAATACATTCTGGATCGGCACATGCGCCTGATTTACATCCCCGATACTGACCACATTGAAGTTGATGGGATGATTTGCTCCGTCCAGATTCACCACGCAGCAATACTCCCTGTCCATCTGTGAAAGTGCCTGAGCCATAACCTCTGCCGCCTTATCGGGCGTTGTGATCTGCTCCGTACTGTATAAAGGCTCCGCCTCAGCCAGTTTCAAACGAACCTTTACCTGCTTCAGTTCATATTCATCAGCCATCAGCCTCACCGCCTTCCTTATCCGCATCCTCTCCGGCAAGCTCCAATACCACGCTGATCACTGTCTTATCATCTGCGGTATTCTTAAGATATTCCTTAAACTGCTCCACACTTGTGAGCACTACTTCTTTTTCTTCCATATGACTTTCCTTTCCGGGTAAAAATCCCGACTGAGATACTCAGCCGGGATCTCCCTGTTTTTATAATGATGTATGCTTATCCTTTACCTCTGCGGGCTTTGGGGGCAGCTGCTTTGCCACCTCGCCTTTCTTTGCCTCCAGCTTGTCATGAAACGGCTTTGTGCTTGCCCTATCAGGCTTTTCCGGTTTCTTTGCGCTGTATTCTGTTCTCGGTTCGGATATCTTACTGCCGTATTCCACCTTCGGCTCGGATGCTTTACGGATCTCAGCCGTATTATCAACATAAGATACGCTTCCATGCTGTTCTGCCTCCTGTGCAGGTGCTCCGGTCTGTCCGTCAGTCATATCCTGTCCTTTATCCTGGCCTTCCTGCTTCGGTGCTTCATCATCCATATCCACGGCCTCATCACCCTTTTCGTCCATGTTGAGCAGGGCATTCAGCTCCGCCAGCCTGTCCAGTTTTTCAGCAAGCTCTGCTTCCTGTGCAAAAGGCTTCACCACTTCCACCTTTGCCGTTTCAAGCTGATGCTCTACATTTTCAAGTTTTGCTACAGCCTCCTCCAGCTGTTTTGTCATACTCTCCAGTGCATTGTTGATACGGGTGATATTACCGGAAGGATCTGAACCGATCTCCACGTTATGACTGAGGTTTCCTTTTAAGGTCAGCGTAAACTTCTTAAAGAAAGAATCAAAGCTCACAGCCATCTTCATCCCCAGATACTCACCCACAGACACCGGTGTATTGGCAGCCTTCATTTCCTTACAGACTGCGATCAGCGCACTTCCTGCTTCCTTTCTGTCCTCATAAGTCTTTCCTGCCACGGTCATGGCAAAGATCTCCTTATCGGCAGGCTTCCTTGCGTTGTAATCCGCAATATCAGCCTTCAAGCCTTCGATCTTTTCTTTCAAAGCCGAGATCTGCTTCGGATATCTCTGTGCAATATCATCCTCCAGTCTGTACTTCTGACTGGTATGATTTGCCTTCATGAGCTTAAGTTTGCTGACCTGAATATCTAAGTCCATCTTCTCCTTGATATACGGATTCCCAGTTGCCAGAGCCTTAACCTCTGCATAGGTAAGTGCAGCATCGTCAATATCCTCACAGCTTCTTACCGGAGATTTGCTCGTCATGATCTGTCCGATGAACTTCTGCTTATTCTCGATCAGCTGCCAGCTGTAGGCATCAAATGTACCTTCTGTGACATATCGGAAGATCTTGACCTTCGGATTGGTATTACCCTGCCTTAAGATTCGTCCTTCCTGCTGTTCAATGTCAGATGGTCTCCAGGGCACATCCAAATGATGCAGCGCTATCAGCCTGTCCTGCACGTTCGTACCGGCTCCCATCTTTGCGGTAGATCCCAATAAAAAACGGACCTGCCCGCTTCTTACTTTCGCAAACAACTCCGCTTTCCTCAGTTCCGTATTCGCATCATGGATAAAGGCAATCTCTGCAGGTGGCACTCCTTTTGCTATCAGCTTATCCCTTATATCCTCATACACATTGAAGGTTCCGTCTCCCTTTGGCGTACTCAGGTCGCAGAAGATCAGCTGTGCCGACTTCTTATCCGCCATCTGCTCCCAGATCTCAAATGCTTTCTCCACACAGACACTGGCCTTACTGTTCGGATCATCCGGCAGCATATCGTTCATAAGCCTCTGGTCGAGTGCAAGCTTTCGCCCATCATTGGTGATCTTGAGCATATTATCGACGGAGGAATCCACCATACGGTTACGCACTCTCTCAGCTCTTTCAGCCAATGACTCCACCATCTGCTTCTGCGCCTTCGACGGCTTTAATGTTACATTTTCATACTCAGCCTCCGGCACAGGGAGCTTCAGCATATCCGGTGTCTGTATGTCGGCACTCTCCTTAAAGAGTGCGATCAGTTCCGGCAGATTAAAGAACTTTGCGAACCTCGTCTTCGCGCGATACCCTGTGCCCTCCGGTGCAAGTTCTATCGCCGTCTGTGTCTCACCGAAGGTTGCCGCCCAGGAATCGAACTGTCCCAATCCCATCTTTTGGAGCGTTGCATACTGCAGATACCGCATGTTCGTATAAAGCTCCGTCATACTGTTGCTGATAGGGGTTCCGGTTGCAAAGGTCACGCCCTTACCGCCTGTCAGTTCATCCAGATACTGGCACTTATTGAACATATCCTGCGATTTCTGTGCTTCGGTCTGCGCAATACCAGCCACATTTCTCATTTTGGTATAAAGAAACAGATTCTTGTAATTGTGGCTCTCGTCCACGAACAGCCTGTCAACGCCAAGCTGCTCAAAGGTAACGACATTATCCTTCCTTGTGGTATCGTTCAGCTTATCCAGCTTTGCAATCAGGGACTTGCGGCTTTTTTCCATCTCCTTGATGGTATAGCGTTCGCCCCTCTCTGCCTTAGCTAATGCTATCGCAGTTTCGATTTCTTCGATCTGACGCTCTATGATAGCGATCTGCCTCTCTGTGGAGAGCGGAATCTTCTCAAACTGCGAGTGTCCGATGATGACCGCATCATAATCGCCGGTAGCGATACGGGAGCAGAACTTCTTTCTGTTGGCAGGCTCAAAATCCTTTTTTGTTGCCGCCAGGATATTCGCTCCGGGATACAGTCGCAAAAAGTCTGATGCCCATTGCTCCGTCAAGTGGTTCGGCACCACAAAGAGTGACTTGTGGCAAAGCCCCAATCTCTTACTCTCCATCGCTGCCGCAGTCATTTCAAAGGTCTTGCCGGCACCCACACAATGTGCAAGAAGCGTGTTATCTCCGTACAGCACATGAGCCACGGCATTTAACTGATGCGGCTTTAATTCGATATCCGGTGTCATGCCGGGGAATGTCAGATGCGAACCGTCATACTCCCTCGGTCTGGTCGAATTGAACAGCTCATTGTACTTTGCCGTAAGCGCCGCTCTTCTTTCCGGATCTCTGAATACCCAGTCCTTAAACGCCTCTCTGATTGCTTCCTGCTTCTGGCTGGCAAGGGTGGTCTCCTTTTTGTTAAGGACTCTCTTTTCCTTGCCGTCCTCAACCACGGTGTCATAAATACGGGTATCCTTCAGATTAAGGGAATCCTCCAGGATCTTATATGCGTTTGCTCTGCTCGTACCAAAAGTGCTGTGCACAAGGGTATTTCCATAATCGGCGTTCTTGCCCTTCACATTCCACTGACCTGTGATATCAGAGAACTTCACGCCTACCACATCACGGTTAAAAAGATAATCCGGTGTCTGGAAGGTCTCACGCATAAAGTCTTCGATATACTTCGGGTCGATCCATGTTGCACCTATCCTGACCTCGATCTCCGATGCGTCCAGTTCCTTCGGCTGCACTCTTTCAAGTGCCGACACATTGATCGCATATTCCGGATGATTCTCCGCATAATTCCTTGCAACGGACAGCTTCTCCCTTACATTCCCTGACAGATATTCATCAGCGGTCTCCCACCTGTCTGTCAAAGGATTCTTAAAGATAACTCCGGTAAGTTCCTCGGTAATCTCATCCTCGCTCTTTCCTGCAAGCTCCGCCATATAAGGCAGATCAACTCTCGCCTTTTCAGACAAAGATACTGCCAGTGCTTCACTTGCGGTATCAACACTCGTCACAACTTCCGCACGCTTGATGGTGCGCTTCGTGAACATATCCGCCTTGCCCTCAAACTTACCCTCATCATCCAGTTTCTCCAAAGAACAGAGCAGGCAGTATGAAGAGTCCTGATTAAAGGCTCTCTTGTTGGTCTGTGAACTGATCAGCCCGAACTTCTTGGAAAAGCTGTCGTACCGCTCATTCAGTTCCTGCTGTTTTGCCGTGATCGCCGCATCGGAATACTCTTCCATCTGCATGGTAATAAGCTCCTGCGTGCAGTCACGGATCCCGATCATGCCCTTAATGCGTTCTTCCATGCTCTCCGACACATCAGCAGGCTTCATGATACTGTTCTCGCGGTAATACACCTTTTCATCCACGATGCAATAGCTGTAATTCTTCACATTTGGATCCGCCGGGATGGTATCAAAGACAAGCTCCTCGCCTTCTTCCAGTTCTACCGCTTCATAAGTTGCTGAGATATTGCCGATCGCGTCTCTTAACTGTTCCTCAAAAGGTCTGCTCTCATCCGGCAGGCAGGCTGTCTCCGTACCATGAGGTCCTGATACCTCATCCATCTTACCCACGATCATCTCCGGATGATCCACGAAATACTGGTTCATGGCTATGCCATTCTGATCTGTTGACAGATGCACCCAGTCCGGCTCGATATCCATCAACCTGTCACGCTTCTTGAAAAAAAGAATGTCGGACGTTACTTCTGTTCCGGCATTCTCCTTAAAAGCTGTATTCGGTAATCTCACCGCTCCAACCAGTTCCGCCCGCTGTGCCAGGTACTTTCTGACCTGCGGCGACTGCTTATCCATCGTTCCCTTGCTCGTAACAAATGCTACGATACCGCCGGGTCTTACCTTATCCAAAGTCTTTGCGAAGAAATAATCATGGATCTGGAACGCCAGCTTATCATATGCCCTGTCCGGCACCTGATAATTACCGAAGGGCACGTTTCCTACCGCCACATCAAAGAAATCATTCTGAAAGTCGGTCTTTTCAAAACCGCTGATACGCACATCGGCTTTCGGATATAACTGTCTTGCGATCCGCCCTGTGATATCATCAAGCTCCACGCCATATAAACGGCTATCCTGCATCTTCTCAGGCAGCATACCGAAGAAGTTACCGACACCCATGGCAGGCTCTAATACATTACCTTTTTCAAAGCCCATATTTCCAAGGGCTTCATAGATACTGCGAATGATCACGGGACTTGTATAGTGTGCATTTAAGGTACTCTCTCTTGCAGCCTTATACTCCTCATCCGAAAGCAGTCCTTTCAACTGAACATATTCATCCGACCAGTTGCCCTTGCTTTCATCAAAGGCATCCGCAAGTCCTCCCCATCCAACATACTGAGAAAGTATCTGCTGCTCTTCCTGCGTCGCCACACGGTTTTCACCCTCGACCTGCTTTAAGGTCTCTATCGCAGCGATGTTTCTTCTGAACTTCTCCTTAGGTCCGCCCGCACCAAGGCGATCATCCGTGATGCGGAAATTCTCTGCTCCGGTCTTATCGACAACGGGAGCCTGCTCTGTACTCTCATCCCTCGTCTCAGGTACTAAGGCAAGATCATCATCAGGTGTCGGTGAAAGATCATTTTCCTTCTCACCATAAGTTTCCCAAAACCTTCCAGTCAGCCTTCGAGGGAAAGATTCGTCATCCATAAACTCGAAACGAATGTTGTCGAGATCTGCCATAGTTTCTGCTTTTTCTATCTTCTGCGCATACCTTCCGACTCTTACCTCATCAGACAGCTTTTCTTCAAGCTTTGTAAGCTCTGCCCCGGATAAGCGGTCGTAGATATCATTTTCATCCGTATGGATAGAAAAGCTTTCCTCATCCCCATCATGCCTTGTGACCTCATAGTGCAAGGTCTGCCTTTCACCATCAATATCCGCTTCCAGCTCATACTCTGCGGTATGACCGAAGTTACTGTATTCGGCGTTTATGTATTGGATGTTCTGAATATCATCCGCTGTCAGCACTTTTTCAGCGCTTTCTTCGACAGATTGGATACTCTCTGCAGTCTCATGCTCTTCATCAGATATTGCCCGATCCGTCGTATTCTCTTCATCCGATAATTCCTCCGCAGCACTCTCCAGATATCTGCTCTCCAGTTTTTCCTTCTCTGCCTGGTTCAGATACCGGTCTTCAGCTACAAGCTCACGGATACGCTTTTCAACGATATTCCAGGAAAGGATTGCCGTGGCATAAGGCTCCATGATACTGCCCTTGGATAGCTTAATCCCCTTTGCATCATGATCCTCCCAACTCTGGTCATTTCCGATCAGCGCATGAGACCTGCCGCCGGTACCATATTCATTCTTAAGGAATGCAATATTATCTTTGCTGTCGTGACCTTGCTGGAAGTATTCATAAATACGGAGCTTTCCTCCGGATACACCACTGCCGCCTGTCAGAATAGAGTCGATCTCATCTTGCGTAATGAAGCTCTCCTGTTTGATATCAACCGTGTCAGGTAAGGGGAACTCCATTTTTTCCGTGTCAAGGTCTGCAACCTCATCCAGCAGATACTCCGGGGATTTGATATAACGCCATCTAAGCTCTGTCTCACCTCTGTCCAGGGCATCCTTTGCCTTGGACAGTTCTGTGGCAATGGCATTTCTCCCTTCGGATGTGGCAAGCATATCCATAAGATGTGCCTCAC
>Ga0256407_10009505_pt1 | contig 13908 bp, 10 predicted proteins | sample RumenRJG_04DNA_FD_193489 | JGI IMG/M metagenome (GOLD analysis project Ga0256407, IMG submission 193489) | Bovine rumen microbial communities from Lethbridge, Alberta, Canada - RJG_04 | ecosystem: Host-associated > Mammals > Digestive system > Stomach > Rumen | place: Canada: Alberta... | reverse complement strand
TCTCTATTTATTCTCAAGACGATATCGATTTAGCTTTATCTCATATTAATTCTGAACCAAGAGCTTTACTAAATCGAAATTGTCCAGGAGTAGTCGCTAAGGCATTTTTAGATTCAAAGGTAATTAGCCTAAATAATTACCATTTCATAAAGCCAGATGAAGTGACGTTACATCCTGATTTACTTAAGAAAAAATAATAATTAATTATTGTTCCACAAAGGGTTGGAGAAATTGGAGTTTACATTTTTATAAAGAAATTTAAAATGGCTCCTCTTCTTTTCTTATTGCCTAAATCATTATTACTTAAGCACATTTATTGTATAAATTGATGATTAAAAAGTCTAATAAAAAGGTCATGTCCAAATATTTCTATAGAAACTATCCTAAAATTTTAATTTCCTAGATTTTTGGAGATGACTATTTTATTTAAGCTTTTATCAATTATGAAATATATCGCTACATACATGTATGAGCGCGCAATAAAGAAAAACCGGGTTTTTATTTCACGATTGTCCCGGCTTTTAATTTAAATGCATCTTTCGCATTATCTAATGAAGCGATAACTGCGGTCTTGTTATTATCTTTTAAGAAGTTAAGTACCGCTTGTACTTTTGGATACATGCTTCCTTTAGCGAAATGTCCTTCTTCAAGATATTTGGCTAAATCGCCTTTCTTAACGTCTTTTAAGACGACTTCGTTTTCTTGCTTATAATTTAGACAAACGTTGTTTACCGCGGTCAAAATGACTAAATAATCAGCATCTATGAGTTCTGCTAGCTTCGCAGAAGCGTAATCTTTATCAATTACCGCGGCAACACCCTCTAATTTGCTATCTTGTTTAATAACGGGGATGCCACCTCCACCTGCGCATATCACAACTTGTCCATTATCTAATAATGCTTTAATAGATTCTTTTTCAATGATGTCGATTGGTAATGGTGAAGGAACCACTCTTCGATAGCCTCTTCCAGCATCTTCTTTCATGATATAGCCTTTTTCTTTATTTAATTGTTCGGCTTGTTCTTTATTGTAGAAGGATCCGATTGGTTTACTTGGAGATAGGAAAAGTGGATCACAAGGGTCCACTTGTACTTGGGTAATAATAGTTGCGACAGTTTTATTAATGTTATTTAGTTTAAAAGAATTATATAAGGCATTTTGAATGTGATAACCGATGTAACCTTCAGACATAGCGCCACATTCAGGAAATGGCATATTAGGTGTTTCTTTAGATGTTTCAAAAGCAAGATTAATCATTCCCACTTGTGGACCATTACCATGTACGATAGCAACTTCGTTATCATCCATAATTAAACCAGTAATAGCCTCAGCGACTTTTATTAATGCTTGTTTTTGTTCACTAGGATTATTACCTAGTGCATTGCCCCCTAAGGAAACTACGTATTTTGCCATATTAATTAATCTTCGTCATCTGGATCTTTTGGATCATCATCTTCGTCTTTTTCTTCTTCTTTGCCTAAGACTTTGTTAATCGCACCCACAACGGAGTGATAAGCAGGAATCGCCAAGAACACGACCCACATTGGATGCCATAACATTGGATTACCATATGTACCAAGAGCCACTGGTAATGTGAAACACACTAAGAAGAATGTGAATATAGCGGTAAAGGCCATATTGAAGTGGTTAGCGTTTCTCTTCACAATTGCTCTAGCAATAGAACAAATGATTTCTGGGATGAAGAAGACAATCCACATAATATGCCACCAGCCAAGGATGGCGCTTGTTACTACATAAGCGACAGCGGCTAGTGTGAATAGTGTAGCTTCAATCGCCCCGATAATAGCCATCTTGGTATCAAATTGATGTTTCTTAACAGTGCCATCAGCGTTATAGCAAGTCACACCGTCATCATTAATAGTGACTTTCTTACCATCTTTACCAACAAAGATTACGTGATCATCTTTATTGGCTTCAGTTTTATCTTCTTGTGCGGGTGTATCTTCTTTAACTTGTTCTTGCACGATGGTATCGATATCTTCATCTGTCGCGAGGAGTTCATCGAGAGATACTCCATATAATTTCGCTAAGCAAATAAGATTATCAGTGTCTGGAGAAGCTTCCGCTCTTTCCCATTTACTCACGGCTTGTCTTGATAAGCCTAATTTATCCGCGAGTTCTTCTTGGGAATAGCCATATTTTTTCTTAATTTAACTAATCTGTCTGCAATTTCAATCGTCATAATCGTTTCCTCCTGTTTTTGACATCAACAATCTAGCAATTTTTTACTCGGTTGCGCCACCTAGTCTAGTTAGAATTTTCGCAACTTTTGGTTGCAAATCACTTATTTCTTGCTAAAAAGTCGCCAATAACAGCGTCATAACGTTCTTCATCACTTAATCTTACCCTTGAATGAAGTGCGCCTTCAAACCAGACAAGTTCTTTCTTATTTGAGGAGCAAGCAGCATAGATTTCTTTACTCTTTTCAGGTAAGCAATATACATCTTTAGTGCCCCAAATAAATAGAACAGGTATGTTACCAAATTTAGGGACATAATTAATTGTTTTCGCGTCGTTAATATTGCATTTGGTGAAGTGTTTGAACCACATCCAAATTTGATAATAAACAGGGAATAAAGCATGGCCACTTTCGATGTAGTGGTTCTTATAGATTTCTTGATAAGTGATAAAAGCGCTGTCTAAGATAATGGCTTTTAAATAATCTTTATCGAATGTCGCAGTGGCGATAGATGTTGCGCATGTACCAACACATATACCGTGTAAATATAATTCTTTTTGATTATGCTCATTATGCATGTATTCCATCCATAATTTCGCATCTTCTGCTTCCTTAATACCACATGTGGAATAAGTACCTTCAGAAAGACCATGCGCTCTTTGGTCGATAACTAAAACATTAACACCAAGTTTCTTATATGGTTGAGCGTAGTAATAGGAATACACTAGTGTTTCTCTTCTACCTGGAAGAATGATAACAGTTTTATCAAAACCATAATCAAACCATTCACCAACTAGTTTAAGACCATCGTTAGAGGTAATGCTTAATTCTTTAATATAAGATTTATCACCTTCAGCCCAGGCTAAGCCTCTTTTCCACATCGTTTCTAAAGCGGGATTACCTGGTTCTGAACATTCTTTTCTACCCCAAGAGCCTAATTTACCACGCATTAATGTCTTGCTATAAACCTTATAGGCCACAAGGAAAGTGAAGAATACTGAAAATAGTAGTCCTAAAACTAATAAGGCACCAACAACGATAATAATGATGATAACTGGTGTAGGCATAGATTATTTCTTTAATAATTCGTTTAAAATAACAGCTTCTTTTTCACACATTGGAGAAACTGGTTCATCCCCGGCATAGAAAGCAGCGGCTAAACCTGGTCCAACATTACAACCAGTGGATTGACCAACTGAGACAAAGATTAAGTTTTGTGGATGGAATGTTTCTTCAATCATCTTTTTCATTTCTAAAGCTTGTGGCTCTCTTAATGAATAAGTGACAACGAATGATTTATTTGTTGGATCACCAATTGTTCTTTTAATGTATTCTGGGAATAATTTCATGACTGTTTTATAACCACGTGCTTTACCAATGATTTGGGTTTGACCTGTTTCGTTACATAAATCACCTAATGGTTTAATACCAATCATATTGCCCATGAAGGCTTTGCCTTTAGCAATTCTACCTTTTCTCGCTAAGAAGAAGAGGTCATCAATGAAACCACATTGGTGAATTCTTAATCTAAAGTCTTGTAAATATTTAACAGTGCTATCAAAGTCCATACCTTTTTCGCGGCATAAACTTGCTTCAATAGCGATTAAGTCAATCGCGCCACTATATCTTAATGAGTCAATGACTTTGATTTTAACTTCTGGATATTGCTCCATGACTTCTCTAGCGCCAACAGTGAAAGCACTGTAGCCACCACTCATCGTGGAGGAAATGGTAATAACAATAACGTTTCTACCAGCTTTAGCTAAAGCGGTTAATCGATCGTTAATTGTTTGAGGAGAAGGAATAGAAGAACTGAAGTTATTTTTCTTATTGGTCATTAATGTGAAATATTCATTAGGGGTCATTTTCTCCCAATAAATATCGGCTTCTCTATTAGAACCATCTGGCCACACAACTGTACTAATTGGGGTTTCTTCAATCCCGTATTTTTCAATAATTTCTCTTGTAAAATCGCCACCAGCGTCGGTGAGAATCGCAAAGTTTTCTTTCATGATGTTTAATTCTCCTTGTTGTTCTTCACAACATATCTATTTTTTAACTTCCATACTAGGTATGCAAGTGGAAAATTAAGTAAGAATGACACTAAAAGGGCTATTGTATAGGCAATACCCATATAGATGTGACAAACTTCATATAAAAATGTCACCATCACAAAAATCAATAGTGTCTTAAATGTTGCATAGCCGCCTTCAATTAATGTACGCCTACCCATCTTTCTTGTTGGCCACACAAAAGTGGTCACACCGATAAGAGCTTGGTAGTAGAAAAGATAAGAAGCCGCTAAAAATGAATATTTATAAATACCAACGTTTGGCCATACTCCTGTTAAAACAGTTAACATAGCAATACTTAATAAAGCACACACAAGTGGAGTAATCGCATAACCCCAAATAGTTCTTTGAATTCTAAATGTATCTAATGATGGTTTGAAGTGAGAAGAACTATTGTTATTTAAATAAATAGTTTCAATTGGTACTTCTTCAAACTTTAATCTTTTGATTTGAAGGTCACAGATGACATTCATTTCATATTCATAATGGTCACCTTGTAAAGTGGTGATATTAAAAATATCTTCAATTGGGAAACCTCTTAATCCACATTGATCATCAGGGACATATTCCTTAGTTAAAAGTGTTCGACATAATCTCGACATGAAGTTACCATTTCTACTTCTTTTAGGCACGCTCTTATCAAACTTACGAGAGCCTAAAACAATGTGGTTTGTTTCATGTAATTTATCATTAACTTTAATAATATCTTTAACCGCATGTTGTCCATCTGCATCACAAGTAATGACGTAGTTATGCTCCTCAGGATGTAGGTTTACATAAGAAAAACCAAGACGTAACGCTGCACCTTTACCACGGTTAGGATTTTGATCTAAAACAATCGCGTATTTCTCCGCTTCTTTAAAGATATCAGTGAAGTGTTCACCTGAACCGTCGTTTACAACGACAACATCAAAACCTTCCTCTTTTAGGCTGACTAAAAGTTCAATCATCAAGTGATCTGGTTTATAAGCAGGGATTAATATATAAGTATCATTTCTTGGATAATTAACTTTTTCCATTACTACACAATTATAGTAAATCTAGGATATTTTTAAAAATATAATTGCGAATAATAATATATTTTGTTAGTATTTATGAGCAAACTTACTTTGGGCGACATTACGGCTCAAGGCGGAAGGAGAAAAAGTTATGAAAAAAGGTGTCCATCCAGAATACCATCGTTGCACAGTCACATGCATCTCCTGCGGTAACACATTCGAAACAGGTTCTGTTTTAAAAGAAATCAAGGTTGATACATGCGCGAATTGCCACCCATACTACACTGGCAAACAAAGATTCGTTCAATCCGATGGTCGTGTCGATCGTTTCAACCGTAAATATGGCTTAAACGAAAAGAAATAATTAAATATCAAGATTAAAAGCAAAGCCCCGAAATCAAATCGGGGCTTTTTCTTTATTTGGTGGTGATATGGGAGAAACAAGACAAATAGGTTACCACCAAATGCAGTGAGGAAAATTCATTTATTAATAATTTTGAGAATCCATTTGTTTTGTCTTATTGACCATCGCTTTGAAATCGTCTCTATACTTATCGTTAATGTAATCATCATTAATTCTTTCTAATAAGTGAACATAGGATGATTCACCTTTGTATTGAGATTCAGTTAAGGTTAAGGCATATTCAGCGACATAACTAGCGAAGTCAAAGTCAGCACGTCTAGAAACACTAACATCTGTTTTAGTGTTAATGACTTCTTTATTTTGTTCAGTAGTCGGATCTTTATATCTAAGAGTGGTTTTGAAAAAGAAGTTTTCTGGAGTCTCAGTTTTAAGTTCTAATTCATATAAGGCGACAGTGGTGTGATCAGACATGATTTCACCAGCGTCTTTCTTATCATCTTCAAATTCTTCGTCTGTCATTTGTCTAGTTTCATAGCCAAGTAAACGATATGAAACGACATCTTGTGAGAATTCAATTTGACACTTCGCGTCTTTAGCGACGACATATAATGATTTGCCTAATTCTTCTTCGAAGACTTTCGTAGCTTCTAATTCATCATCGATATAGTAAGCATTACCATTACCATTATCTGCGAGAGTGTATAAGGTATCGTTATTATTGCTTCTATATCCACAGCAGGTGAGGTACACGCCATCCGCGGCTTTTTGCTTAATTAAGTCAGTTAAATCTTTACCAGAGACTTTACCAACATTGAAGTCGCCATCAGTGAGAAGAACCACTCTATTGTTACCACCGTTGATGAAATATTTATAGGCTAAGTTATAGGCTTTTTCGATACCGTCTTCGCCATAAGTGCTACCACGTGATTCTAAACCATCGATAACTTTATTTAATTTAGTCTTATTTTTACCAGTTAAACCTTCACATTCAATCTTACCTGTTGAAGCATAGGAAACGATGGATACAACATCATTTTCTCCTAAGTTATCAACAAGTGTATGAAGTGATTTCTTAACTAAGCCAAAGACTGAATTCATTGAACCACTTTTATCTACAAGGATAACAATGTTATTTTTAACATTCTCAGTAATAGCAGGTTTAGCCTTAACAACCACACTCGCTAAATAGTGTTCATTGTTCCATGGGCAAGCATCTAATTCTAATTTAGTTACTAATGCATCATCTGTGTCATTAACATAACCATAAGAGAAGTAGTTGAGCATCTCTTCAATACAAGCGCTGTTTTTAGCGTTATACATATTGCCCCTATTAATGGCTTGTCTAAGGATGGAATATGAGAACGCTGAACTTGTTAAAGAAACGTTACTTGTTTTGCTTTCTTCGGAAACATTCACAAATGGGTTTTCAGTAACTTCAGGAACGTAATTGTATTCTTCATCTCCTGTATAATATTGATTACTTTGATAATTGTTATAATTGCTATTTCCTTTTGGATTATAGTAGCCTCCATAACCACCGTATCCATTACCAGCAGCGCAGCCCACTAAACCAGTGGCTAAAAAGCCGAGAAATAAATGTCTAATTTTAAGTTTCATGTTTGGATGACCTCCTACTAATTAGACGAGGCAAATATGATTAATTGCTAAACATTTTGATATTTATTTTTGGTAGCGAAATAAATTATTTTTTATAAAAATATGCGTTTAAATCGTTTAAACGGCTACTTTTTAAGTAGGGGGTTGTCGCAAAATTTTAAAATGGTATCATATTCTCCGGCTTATGAAAAAGACAAAGACTATTGCATTTATCACATTACTAATCGTTGTTGCCTTATGGGGTGTAGCGCCTGTTATCTCCAAAACCATTTTTGAAAATAGCGTTTATTCTCCAGGTATTTTAATTGCAATGCGTGGTTTATTCTCCATTATTGCGATGGCGATAGTGATCAATAAAGGCTTTAAGAAAGTTAATAAATCTTATCTTATTTGTATACCTGCGGGCATTATATTAGCCGCTGCGTATATCTTCCAATTTGTCGGTTTAAAATATACCATCCCTTCTAAAAATGCTTTCTTAGAAAATATTTCATGTATCACTATTCCTATTTTCATGTTCATCTTTATTAGAGAAAAGCCAACATGGTATAGCATTGTTTCCGCTTTAATATGTGTGGTTGGTTCTTTATTCTTGGTGGGTAATGGCTTTAATTTCTTAGAATTCTTCAAAAGCGGTAACTTACTAGGTGATGGTTTATCCGCTATTGGTGGCTTATTCTTTGGTTTAGATATCGCCTTCACTAAAGTGTTCTGTAAAGATAAAGATCCATTATTATATGTTTTCTTCCAATTAGTGATTCTTACTGTGGTCGCTACTGGTTACTCATTTATATTTGAAGCAAATGTCTTTAAAGAATTCGCCTTCTCATTTGCCTTCTTAGACATCTTACAAGTCATCTTCTTAGGTGTTGTCTGTACCGCTTTATGTTGGGTCGCTAGAGCCTGGGCAATGAAATCAATTGACGCTGTTACTGTTAGCTTATTAGTACCATTATCCGCGGTTATCGCTAGTGCATTATCCATCTGCTTAAAGATTGAAGAATTCACATGGAACTTATTAATAGGTGGCATTATTATCCTCTTATCCATTGCGGTTTCCGCAATATTTGATTATCGTAAAGAGTGTCAAGCTAAGAAACATAATAAAGAGGAGGAAAACGAACATGAAGAATGTCCAAGTGAACTCTGAAATAGGTCGTTTAAAAGTGGTTCTTCTTCACGAACCAGGTGATGAAATCCATAACTTAACACCAAAGAAGTTAGATGACTTATTATTTGATGATATTCCATGGCTCCCATTAGCGAAGAAAGAACATCAAGCTTTCGCTAAAACTTTTAAGGATGCTGGTGTTAAAGTTGTCTATCTTACCGACTTAATGACAGAAGTTTTGAATTCCTCTAATGATATTAAGAACGAATTCGTAGAACAATTTATTAAAGAAGCGCATATCAGAAGCAACACTCTTAGAGAAGTCGCTACTGAATATTTAAAGAGCTTCAAAGACAATAAAGAATTAGTGCTTAAAACAATCGCTGGTATTAAAAAGAGCGAATTACCTAACTACCAAGTTAAATCACTTGCTGATCATGTTGATGATTATCCATTTGTCACTGATCCAATGCCAAACTTATATTTCACTCGTGACCCGTTTGCCTCTATTGGTAATGGTATTTCGCTTAATAAGATGTATTCCGTTACTAGAAGTAGAGAAACAATCTTCGGTGAATATATCTTTAAATATCACCCAACATACAAAACCACACCTTTATATTATTCCCGTTATGAAGACGTGAATATTGAAGGTGGTGACATCATGGTTCTTAATAACCATGTCCTAGTAGTGGGTGTCAGCCAAAGAACATGCGCTGAAGCAGTGGAACGTTTAGCCAAGAATCTCTTCTATAACAATGAGACAGATTTTGATACCGTCTTAGCGTTTACCATTCCACAGGCTAGAACATTTATGCATTTAGATACAGTCTTTACCCAAGTGGATGTTAATAAATTCGCGATTCATAAAGGCTGCTATGAAAAGTTAAAAATCTTTAGAATCACTAAAGACTTCAATAATGATAAGAAAGTCAAAGTTATGGAATTAGATCAAAAACTTGAAGACGTTCTTGAATCATATATTGGTTTACCAATCACTCTTATCCCATGTGGTGGTGGAGATACCATCAGTGCGGATCGTGAACAATGGAGTGATGGTAGTAACTTCGTGGCGATTGCCCCAGGTGAAGTTATCGCTTATGAAAGAAACGACATCACTAATGCCGCGCTTATAGAAGCGGGTATTAAAGTCCATATCATTCCTTCTAGTGAATTATCTAGAGGCAGAGGTGGACCAAGATGTATGTGTATGCCATTAGTTAGAGAGGAATTATAAAAATGAACTTATATAAAAGAAACTTATTAACTTTGTTAGATTTCACACCAGAAGAAATCCAATACTTATTAGATTTATCTCTTTCTTTAAAAAAGAAAAAACATAATGGTGAAGCCCATGATGTTTTAAGAGGTAAAAATATTGTTCTTCTTTTTGAAAAAGATAGTACAAGAACTAGATGCGCTTTTGAAGTGGCCGCTGCTGATTTAGGTATGAACGCTGTTTATATCGGTAGCAGTGGTTCGCAAATGGGTAAAAAAGAATCAATTGCTGATACAGCGAGAGTGTTAGGTAGAATGTTTGATGGTATTGAATATAGAGGCTTCAAACAAAAGACTGTTGAAGACTTAGCCAAATATTCCAAAGTTCCAACATGGAACGGCTTAACTGAAGATTATCACCCAACACAAATCCTCGCTGACTTTATGACCATCATTGAACAAAAAGGTAAACTTAAAGGTATTAAGATGGCTTACTTAGGTGATGGTAGGTATAACATGGGTAATTCCTACTTAGTAGGGGCCGCGAAAATGGGCTTAGATTACCGCATGGTTGGACCAAAAGAATTATGGCCAAATGAACAGTTAAGAAATAGATGTTTAGAAATCGCTAAAGAGACTGGCGCTAAATTAACATTTACTGAAAGTGTTGAAGAAGGCGTTAAAGACGCTGATGTTATCGCTACAGATGTCTGGGTTTCTATGGGTGAAGATGCTTCCGTTTGGGAAGAAAGAATTAACTTATTAAAACCATACCAAGTTAATACCCGTGTCATGTCTTTAGCGGATCCTAAAGCTATCTTCATTCACTGCTTACCATCCTTCCATAACTTAGAAACTAAAGTAGGTATGGAAGTTTATGAGAAGTTTGGACTTAATGGTTTAGAAGTTACTGAAGAAGTATTTGAAGGTAAACAATCAGTGGTTTTTGATGAAGCAGAAAATAGATTACACACTATTAAAGCGGTCATGTTAGCCACGATGAAAGAATAATTACACATTCTTAATTGGTCACTCAGTGCGTGAAATTTTTAGCAAACGAGACAAACCAACTCGTTGCTCGCATTATTTATAAAGTGTTATATTAATAACAAGGAGGCTCATTTGCCATGAAAAAAAGATTTTATATCACAACTCCAATTTATTACCCAAGTGCCAAGCTTCACATCGGTCATGCGTACTGCACAACCTTAACCGATGTTTTTGCCCGTTATAAACGCTTAAGAGGATTTGAATGCTATTTTCTTACAGGCGCTGATGAACACGGCATGAAGATTGAAAAGAATGCTGCAGCCGCTGGTAAGACACCACAAGAATTCGTGGATGACATTGTTGAAGGTTTCTATAAGTTATGGGATTTATTAAAAATCTCTAATGATGACTTTATTAGAACCACACAAGAAAGACACACTAAAGTGGTGCAAGACATCTTCTCTAAGATGCTTGCTAATGATGATATCTATTTAGGTAAATATAAAGGTTGGTATTGTAAAGAATGTGAAGCATTCTGGACAGATACACAAGCTGGACCAGATCATCTCTGCCCTGACTGTGGTAGACCAGTTCAAATGGCGGAAGAAGAAGCGTACTTCTTTAAAACCAGCAAATATGTTGATAGCTTAATGAAGTTCTTTGATGAAAATCCAAAGTTTTTAGTGCCTGAATCTCGTAAGAATGAAATGATTAATACATTCATTAAGCCAGGATTAGATGACTTATGTGTTTCAAGAACATCATTCTCTTGGGGCATCCCAATTAGAGAAAATCCAAAACATGTTATCTATGTTTGGTTAGATGCCTTAACTAACTACATTACCGCTTTAGGTTATGATAGTGATCATCCAGAATTATTTAATAAGTTCTGGCAAGATCCTGAAAGTGAAACAATTCACATTTTAGGCGCTGATATTACTAGATTCCACGCCATCTATTGGCCAATGTTCTTAGAGTCATTAGGCTTGAGAAAACCAGATAGAGAATTCGTTCACGGTTTATTAATGATGAAAGATTCTAAGATGAGTAAATCTAAAGGTAATGTTGTTGACCCATATCCTCTCGTGGAACGTTATGGTGTTGATGCTGTTAGATATTACTTAACAAGAGAAATCAACTTTGGTAGTGATGGTAGTTTCGCTCCAGAATTATTCGTTGAAAGAATTAATCAAGACCTCGCTAATGCATTAGGTAACTTATTAAATAGAACAGTTTCGATGATTAATAAATACTTCGATGGTGTTGTTCCAGAATATAAAGGCCGCATCAATGAAGTTGATGGTAATTTAGAAGATTTAACAAAGTTAACTATTGAATCTTATGAAAGATTAATGGATGACTTAAAGATTACTGACGCTATCGCACAAGTTAACGAATTAGTGAATAGAGCCAATAAATATATTGATGAAACTGAACCTTGGGCTTTAGCTAAAGATCCAGAAAAGAGAAGTAATCTCGAATCAGTTATGACTCACTTAGCTAATTCCTTGTATGTCGCTGGTATGCTTATGAAGCCAGTCTTAGTGACCGCTTCTGATAAGTTATTTGACCAATTAGGTGTCAGTGGTGATTTACTCAATTACGACAAAATTAAGCAATACGGTGTCGTTTCTTGCTTAAAAGTTGAGAAGAAAGATCAACTCTTCCCAAGACTAGATGCTGCTGTTGAAGTTGAATACATCCAAGGCTTAATGGCTAATAACAAATAACATTTAGTGTATAAAAATATTCCCTGCAATTTCCTTCGATTATTGCGGGGATTTTTTTATGAAATTTGCATAAAAAAATAAACTTGCTAAAATATAAGGCGCGCTATGTATTATTTAATCTTCGCCGTTACATTACTCATATTCCTAGGGACAATACTCTTAGTTCACTATAAATTCCCTAAATTTCAAAAGCTCATTGTTGAAAGAATAATGGCCTTTGTTTTAATGGCGATTTTTGTTGTGAGATTCATGTCTTATAAAGACGTGCAATTCATGGACGCTAATTTTGAACTCTATGGTTCCTTTGGTGGACCAATGAATGGTTTCCTTAATACCATTGGTAACTTATGTATGTGGCTTGAAGTGACAGCGATGTTAATGGTGTTACTTAGACCTTGGTCATATTTTAAAACTGCGAAGTTCTACACTAAATATGTGGCTTTACCAATCTTACTAGTGTCCGCTATTTCATTGCATCCAATGATTATGATGATGCAAGGAGACAATCACACTAGTGTGTTATCAATCATGCTTCCTATTGAAATAGGTGGTTTATTAGCATTAGCTATTTTCTATTTAGCGAAAGATTTCAAAGTAAAAATATCTAAGCATTCTTATCCTGAAGTTATTGCCTTTAGTGTTCTTATTAACATCTTCACCATGCCATGCTTTATGCCAAATTTCTTCTTTGGCATGGGTCCAATAGGTAGAACCGTTATTGATTTCAATGTTATTCACCGTATTTTCTTATATGGTTCATGTATTGTCATTCCACTAGGCATTTATTTCTGCTTAAGAAGCGCTCACCAAGATAAGATTCATTACTCTTTAGTGTTTATCTCATTAGGGACATTAATCTCTTATCTAGTGGGTCATAAATATGATGTTATTCTTAGACCATGGGATTGGCCGTTACATTTATGTAACTTAGCGATGATTTTAATCCCTATCTGCTATATCTTTAGAACTAAACGTTTATTCTATTTCACTTACTTTATTAATGTCTTTGGTGCGGTTTTAGCGATGCTAATGCCTAACTATACTGAATCAATGTTAGTGTTTAATCCTAATATTTGGTATTTCTGGATCAATCACTGCTGTGCCTATATGATGCCTTTATTAGGCGTCGCCTTATATGAATTTGAAAGACCAAAATTAAAACAATTTGGTTTCTCTTCTATTTGGTTCTTTGTTTACTTCGTAATTGTCCTGACATTAAATACCATCTTCACTGGCTTAGAAGGTGTAGCCACACCTGTGGGCACTATAAGTGGCACTGACTATTTCTTTATTAACTCCACATTTATCGCGGAAAAACTTGGTAAATGGGCGGAGAATATCTTTAATAACTTAGTTATTACATTCACAATTAATGGTCGTACGATGACTATGCATATTGTCTATCAACTAATCTATTATGTCGTTTATGCATTAATAGGATTTGGTATCTGGTTTGTTTATCAGTTGATGTTTGATATCGCTGATTCGCATAAAGCATTACATTACAGATTGAAAGGTATTCGTATTGATAAACTCGCCCTTAAGTCGGCGTTAAATGGAAGGAGCTTAGATAAACCTATGGATGAAAATGTTGGTATTAGTTTAGAG
>Ga0256407_10009503_pt1 | contig 13909 bp, 8 predicted proteins | sample RumenRJG_04DNA_FD_193489 | JGI IMG/M metagenome (GOLD analysis project Ga0256407, IMG submission 193489) | Bovine rumen microbial communities from Lethbridge, Alberta, Canada - RJG_04 | ecosystem: Host-associated > Mammals > Digestive system > Stomach > Rumen | place: Canada: Alberta | collected... | reverse complement strand
CCTAAACAAAAAGTTAGTATGTTTGATAATCCACCTAAACAAAAAGTTAGTATGTTTGATAATCCTCCTAAACAGAAAGTTAGTATGTTTGATAATCCACCTAAACAATCTAATGAAAATAAAAATCAATCTAATAATAATAATTATAAAAAACCTCTTTATGTTATTGATGAATCTGAACAAATTGATGGAGTTTCTTTTGTTAAAAGTTTAAAAAAGAAATCCTCTATAATGGTAAATATGAAAATACTTCAAAAATCTGATAATATGACCAATTTTAATAGGAAAAATAAATCAGAGGGAAATAAACATATTTTAAATGAACATTTATAATTATAACATATATTAAATATAAAATTAAGGAAAAATTATTTATTAAATAGTTAAAAAATTTATTTAAAAAATTTTTTTATTTTTAAATGATTTTATTTATTAACAAAAAATAAAATTAATGATTTTTAAAATTAAATTTTGTTATTCCTATTTAATTTATTTTATTAACAAGATATTTATCATTAAATTATATTTAGAAAATAAGTATTTAAAAATAATATTTTATATGATAATTAAAATAAATCATTTTTTTAATTTAAATTAACCTCCAAATAATGGAAGATAAAAAATTTTTAGAAAGAAATAAACAATTTTCTCAAAGTAACAATAAAATTATAATAAAAAATAGCTAATTTACAAAATGAATTTATCAAAAAAACAGAAAATTATAAATTAACATTAAGAAAAAAAAAAATAACAAATTACATTTTTAATAAAAGAAATATAAAAAAAAAAGATGATTCCTTACAAAATTCAATATATAATATATCTATAGATAATATTGATCTTCCTCTTTCAAAAAAAAATAAAGAATATTTAAATGCAGATTCATATTTTAATGAAATGTTTTTATATTTAAAATCTAATAATTATGAAGAAGTCAAATTTGGTTTATTTTCACTTAAAGAATTTTTTTCAAAATCAGATAATTTATTAATAAAAGAAAATATTGATATTATTTCTAATATTTTTGAATGTATGAATAAATATATTAATGATAAGATTATTTTATATCATGGATTATGGATTCTATCAAATTATATTTTTTTTTCCAACAATAATGAAATAAATAATAATATTTTAACTTCAGAAAAATTTTTTAAAATTTATGAATATATTTTATCTACAAATGATACTGATTTATTTTGTCTTATACTTTATTTATTCCATAATATTTCATCTTTAGAGAATAATGAAAAATATAATGAAATTAATTACAAAATCTTAACATCTAATTTATTTAAAAATAGAATTTTAAAATTTTTAATGCAAGAAGAATTAATTAATCATATTGATGATAATAATGGAATATATAAAGATATATTATTTCAAGGATTTCACTTTTTTTCAAATTTAATGGCATTAGAAAAAGAAGATATAGATAATATACAAAAATTAGAAATAAAACAAATTAAACAACAAATGATGAAAATATTATTAAAATTTATTGATACAAAAGTAGAAATTATATATGAAACAATTTTATATAATATTATTATATTTTATGATTATATAGATGATCAATTTCCTTCTAAAATAATATCATTAAATTTAATTGAAAAAATATTAAATAATAAAAATTTTCATTCAAATTATCCAATATTAATATTAACAAATAGAGTAATTGGTAATTTTTTATCTATGAATGATATATTTGATAATGATTTAATAGATAAAATTTTAAATTTTGAATATGAGATTTTATCAAATGGGAAAATTACAGGAGAAAAAATTGATGTTTTTTGGACTTTAGGAAATTTAATTTCTTGTTCAGACAAAATGGCAGATTTATTAATGAAAAAAGAGAATTTTATTCAATTAATAATTAAAATTTTAAGAGAAGATTATGATAAAGTAGAAATAAGAGAATTATTAATTACTTTAGGAAAAATTATATCTACTGTTAATTTTGATAATTATGTAAATTTAGCAAGAATTGGATTGTTTGATGAATTAATTGATGCTACTTTAAAATTTGAAAAAGATGAAGATTTACTTCCTTTTATTTTTCAAAATTTGTCTTTTTTTATTGAAAAAGCTGAATTAATTAAACATTTTACTGAAAATATAAATATTGTTTTAAATAAATTTAATGAAAAAGGAGGTAAAGAATTATTAATGAAATATCAATTTAGTAAAAATGATTTATTAAGAAATGTTGTTGAACAAATTTTTAATAAATTTTATCAAAATAATAATGAAAAAAATTCCAATATTGAAATAGAATGAAATATTGTTTATAAAGTTAATTTAATATAAAAAAATTCTATTTTATTTCAAATTAAATAAATTTTAATTATAATATATCATATTTACTTTCTATCAACTAAAGTATTTGGATCAATTATAGAATATCTATCTTTATAATTTTTAATTTCTTTCCAAGATATATTTATTAAATCCGGATATAAATAATTAATATTTTTGAACAATAAATTACAAGTTTCTAAATTAAATTCTTTAATTATTTTCATCCTCTTATTTTTTTCATTTTGTGTTGAAATTAAATAATCTACAAAATTAACATCACTTTTACTTTCTATATCTTTTAATTCATCATATATTAATTGTAAAATAAATAAAAAAGTTTGTTTACCAATATGTCTATATGATATATTTTGTTGATTTTTTTCCATTTTATCCCAAGTATAATAAATTAAAGCATATTTAAATATAATAGGATTAATTGATTCAGATGTTATATTAAATTCAACAAATAATTCATGACCATTTTCTTCTTGAGCATAATTTAATAATCTAGGATCTAAATTACGTTTTCTTAAATAATGTAAAATTCCATCACTTTTATAATTAAGTTCATAATAATATTTTTTTATTATTTTATGAGTATCATATATATTATCTCTGAAAAAAATACTATTTTTTGTTAACATTTCTTCATTATTATAACTATGATTATATCCAAAAGCAAATTGTTCATTTTCTAAAAAAGGTCTTTTAACTCTTATTATAAATTGATCTTCAAATTCAATAATTTCTGTTGAATTTGTGAAATTTTTATTTGGAATTGTTAAATAATGAGGATAAATATTACAAATATCAAAATATGGTATTAAAACTGCATTTCCTTCTATTATAAATGAATGTTGATCTATATAATAAAATAAACTACCAAATAATAATTTTTTAGTTGTATTTTTATAATATTCATCAAATAATCTTTCTCCAATTATTTGAATAAAATCAGTTTTTTCAACATAATAATTTCTTGATGTTATTAAATATTCATTTAATTCATTATTATTAAATGAAAATTCTGTAAATTCATAATTTTTAATTGGTAATTTTTTAACAAGTTCTATTATTTTTTTATCAACTTTTTCTAAAGCTTTTTCATCATAATAATTATCAAGAATATAATATAAACAAGCAGCAAGTGTAAAATATTCTGTAAAAATTGTATAATTTTTTGTAGTGAAAGTTATATTATAAAGTAAACCTGTTTTATTTGGATAATAACATGTTTCACTTGATAATACATCTGATTTTTCAAAAGTAAATATTGTATCATTAACTTTTAAATCTGTTTTTAATATACATTTAGTTTTATTTGTCTTTCCTTTTAATACTAAGATTTTATTTCCATAATGTGATAATTTATCTATTGAGTCTAATTCATATTGGGAAATTTCATATGATTTTATTGATATAAAAAAAAAGAAAAATAATAAAATATTAAATATTGGTTTTAACATATTCTTTTAAATAATATATTTATTTAAATTCTAATAATTAAAAATTATTTTTTATTATAATAAATAAATCATTTAAAATTGAAATTTAAAAAAATGAATATCAAACTTCAAGTAATAGACTTATATCCTTCAATAAAAAAATTAATTTATAATGATGAAGAAACAATTATTTTTTCATTAACATCACCTAAAGGGACATCTCATATTTTTAATATGTTGGATTTAATAGAAGGAAAAGTTCCAATAATAATAAGATTAAAAGATGAAAAAGATTTAATAAAAATTGCTATTTATAAAAATGAATTATTATTAAGTGAAGGAGAATTTAATTATTATAATGAAACAAAATGGATAAATTTAATTTCAAATGATAATTTTAATAATGATAAAATGAAGATAAAAATAAAATGTCAAATTGAAGAAAATATTAGTAATAATAATAGTTATTCTATAATTCATCCTTCAAAAATGTATTCACATAAAAAAAATTATAAAAGTTCTTTAGTAAATAATTCAAAAAAGAATTTATATTTAGAAAAAAATAATAATATAACATTATCTCCAAATAAAATTAAAAAAGAAAAATCATTTAAGACAAATTTTGAAAAAAAAAACAATTCAATTAACAACAAAACTCAAATAAATAATTCTAATAATAGAAAATATAGTTCAACTAAATTAAAACATAATAAATCTTGTGAAGAAGGAAATTTACTTCAACCAAATTTTTTAGAAGAAGAAAATCAATCAAATCCTTTATATAATAGTATGATATGTAATAAAAAAAACATAAATGAAATAAATAATTCAAAATTAAATAAAAGTCAAAAAAAAATAAAAGGGAAAAAAGGAGGAATGTTAAATTCATTAAATTCAACAGAAAATAAATCAACTTCAAGTAGAAATTATAATTTTGTTTCTTCATCACTTAAAGATAATAATTTCATTACTAAAAATACAAAAAATAATTATAAAATAAATATTAAAAAACCAAATTCAACTATTAATATAACTGATTCTGGTATTGTAAAAAAATTAGATGATAAATTTAAATCAATTGAAGAACAAATTGTTGATACTAATTTTGAAAATGATTTAGAAAATGATGAAATTATAGATGGTAATAAAAGAAAATTTAGTGAAAATATTAATGAAAAAAATATTAATGATAGTAATAGTATTAGTTCTTTTAATTTAAATTTTTATATTGATAATATTGATGTTGAAGATTTTGAATTTGATTCTGAATTTGAAAATTTAAAAAGTGATTTTGATATTTTTTATACTAAAGAATATTTAAATGAAATTGATGATAATGATATTCAATTAGAAATTCAATTAATGATTGAAAAAATTTTTGATATTCAATCTGTTTATCATAAAGAATTTGATAATATTCAAAAAGAATATTATTCATTAAGAAATGTTTTTATGAATATTTTAAAAAAAAATAAAATAATGAATAAGAAAAAATTTAAATTATTATCTTTTTATGAAAATATACAAGTTGAAAATAGTTATAATATTTTTGTTAATAATTATAAATTAAAAAATAATAATGAATCAATTAATATTAATAAAAATGAAATTTCTTTATGGAAAAATATGTTAAATTGTGAAGAAAGAGAAAAAATGATAAAAGAAATATTTTTCAAAAATGTTCTAGAAAAATACAATATTAATAATATTAAAAATAATTTAAATAATATACAAAAAGAATTATGTGATAAATTAATAGAAAAATATAAAATTAATCCAAAATTAAAAAAAGTAAAAAAAGAAAATAAAATTAATAATAATAAAGCAAAAAATTTTCAAAGTCCTCAAGTTAAAACAAATTTAAATTCTAAAAAAAATAATAATTCTTCTAGTAATAATAATAATAAAAATAATAATATAAATAATATAAATAATAATCAATATTATTCAACATATGGAAATAGTTTAAAATCATCTTTCCAACAAAATACAAAGACAAATAATAATTCAATTAAATCACTAAGAAAAAATTTGAAATAAAAAAAATTAAAAAAATCTTATTTTTTTAAGTTAAATAAGTATAATTAATTATTTAATATATATATATATATATATAAAATATAATATTATTTTCCCTCCTAATACATATTTACTAAAAAGCATTAAATAACTTTGGAAAAATAAATATGTCATATAATGAAAAGCCAATTAACAAAATTTTTGAAAATTATTTAAATATCCTGTCTGATTATTTAACTATAGATATTAATTCAAATAAAATTCCTTATAATGAAAAAATAATTCATCTATATATTTCAAAAAAAAAATTGGAAGAAGATTACTTAAATGGAAATAATTTTAACGATTTAGATTCTGTAAAAAATTTTATAAATAAATTTACTTTTTCTTTTTTTTATTCAGAGTTCATAAGATATAAGTTTTATACATTAAATGAATTTTTTGACTTAATTGAAAGAATTAATAAAAATAATAATGATGAAAATATTTTAGAAGAAATTAATGAAAAAAAAAAAATTTGTAATGATTATTATCAAATTATTAAAGTTATAATTTATATTAATCAAAAATTCAATGAGTATAATAATACGATATATGATAAAGGGATTTTACCAAAAATTATATGGATATATTTTTATATTATTAAGAAAAATTTAATTATTGAAAATAAAATTGAATATTCAAAATATGGTAAAATAATTTGTATTCTTTTTGAATATTTTTTAATAAATGAGCAAAAATTTTATAATAGAAATTATTATTATAGTATTTATAAAGATCAATTATTTAAACAAGGAATAAAATTCGATAATTATGATAATGAAAATTATGAAATAGATATTTTAAATGAAATTAAAAATATAAATTTCACTAAAGATTATATTAAAGATATAAAAGAAAAAAAAATCCAATTTGATAAAGAGATAAAAATAGAAGAAATTAATTTTATTGATATTTATGATAGTTTTGTTATAGAAGATTTTGAAGAAACAAATTTATTAATAAAAAAAAAAAATTTTAATTCAAGTTTACCTTTGAAAAATATAAACAAATCATTAAATGAATATATTAATAATTTAAATAGATATGAAGTATTAGATATTGATATAATTTTTCATAGATATAATCCAAAATTATTTGAAGAAAATAAATTAATTTATCATAATGTTATTGATGATTTTGATAATTATTACGAACCTATAAAAAATAAGAATAAAATATCTTTTGATTTCAATAAAAATAATTCTATTAAAAAAAAACAAATTGAATATTCTTTACAAAAACAATTTTTTCTTCATTTTCTTTATATTCTTATAAATAATCAAAAGGTAATTTCATCTATTAAATTTATTGAAAATTTACAATGTCTTACATATTATTCTTATTTAACTCTTGAATATATTGAAGATAAACAATTTCTTATTAATTCAACTTTTACTTATATTAATTTTTTAAAATCATATTTAAATTTTTCTATTTTAACTTCATATCAAATTAATCATGGATTTCATATATCAGAATTACAATTACCTTTTCATATTAATAATATAGTAAAAAAATATTTTGATCTTATTTTATCTATTATTTTATTTTCTGAAAATAGTGAAATATTTAATAATCCAAAAGATTATAATCTTTTATCCCAAAGTTTTTATCAATATTCATTTAATATAATTGATAAAATAGGAAATATAATAAATTTCAATCTTGAAATTAGAGAAAACGTTTTTTTATCATTTATAAAAATAGTTAATTATAATAATGGAATTTTAATAAAAGGGAAATTTATTGATCAAATTATTTTATGGTTATTTTCAATTCAAATTAATCAAATTTTTAAAAATAGTGATAATGAAAAAAATATAATAAATGAATATAATAAAATAAGAGAAATTTATATAAAAGAAAAGCAAAAATCATCAATTCCAGATTTATATGAAATTTTTTTATATGATGAAAATAAAAATAAAAATATTAATTTAAAAGATTTATGTGAAATTCAATTAAATAAAGAAATAAAAAATCAAAATTTCTTTCCTTGTAATTTAAATTATAAAACTTTATTTTTAACATCAACAAATGAATTTAATACTCTTTTACAAAATACTAATAATAAAGAAGAAAATATATATTCAGGTAAAAAAAGAATTAGAGCTTTGACACCAACAATTAATGAAAAAAAAATTATATCAAGTCCTTTTAAAAGTAAAATTTGTTATAGTGGTTCTAATACACTTTCAGCTATTTCTGCATTTAAAACTTTAAATTTTCAACCTGGAAATAATTCAAATTCAGAAAGTTAAAAATATAATTAATCAATAATTATTTTAAATTCAATATTAACATATTTTATTAATTTAATATAATTTAATAATATTTTTTTAATTTTAATGTTTATTGTATTTTTATGGAATTTTTATATATCATTTATTCCATATAATTTTAATTTTTTTATAAAATATTTATTTTACCCTATCATCAATAATATTAATAGTAATATTATTTTCTTTTCCAATTATTCCGAAATATTGATTCTTAAGTTTAAAAGTTAAATTATTATTTCCAATAACAATATTATCCTTTGGAAATAAAAATATAGTTAATTCTATTATCTCACCTGTTTTAATTGAGTTCCCATTATTTATCATTGTGTCTGTAATATAAAATTGTGATTCATCATCATTCTCTAAGCTTATTATTTCAGTTTTTTTTGGAATAATATTTGCACCATTATTTTTTACTTTCATATTAAATTTTATTTTACCTGAATTTTTAATAGTTGAATAATTTATATTTATAATTTTATCATATATAAAGGAACATGAAAAATCATTTTCATCAAATGGAGTATTTATTTTTTCACTAATACTATTTTCTTTTACATTATTATCATTTATTTTATTTCCATTTTGAATATTATTAAATTCATTTAATCTTATTTTATGAGAATAATTGTTTATGTGTTTATTATTAATATTATTTTTTTCATTATTATGCAATATAAATTTTTGCTTATTACTTTTATTGCTTAATTGAGTATCTGATTCATTCATTAAATTATAACTATTATGGGATGATTTTAAAGATTGTTGACTATTAATAATTCTATTACTACTATTATTAATTATATTAAAATCATTATTATTATTATTAGATGGAATATGATTTTGATTGTTATTATTATTATTATTATTTTTATTATTAATATTATTATTATTATTATTATTATTATTAATATTATTATTATTATTATTATTATTATTATTATTATTAATATTATTATTATTATTATTATTATTATTATTATTATTATTATTATTATTATTATTATTATTATTATTATTATTATTATTATTATTATTATTATTATTATTATTATTATTATTATTATTAGATGAAATAAGAATTTGATTATTATTGTTATTACTTATTTTTTTATTTTCGGAATTATTATTTATTATTGTATCTTCAGAATTATTTATATATTTACTACTTTTATTTGAAATATTTTTTATTTTGTTAATCAATTTATCTCCATTTTCTCTTATTTTCATGCTTTTATTCTGAATTTTATAATTTAATTGCTTATTATTTAAATTTTTAGATACAATATTATTTTTTTTTTCTTTAATTGACTCTTTTAAATAATCATTTGATATATCTATTTTATTATTTATAACAAAATAATTAATTAACTCTTCTTTTAAATTTGCATAAATATTCTGTTTTAATTTCAATTCAAAATTGTTTAATTTATTATTAATATTCTTCTCATATTCAATTAATTTTTTTTCATTATCATCTTTCATTTTTTTTTCAATATCTTGAAAATACTGAAAATTTTGAGTTAAATCATTTATTTTTTTTTCAAATTTTTGTAAAATACTTTCAATATTTTTGGATTTTTGATTAGATGATAAATCATTTATATGTTTTTTCATTTCATTCATTTGTTTGTTTATATTCTTAAATTCATCTCCAAATACATCCATTAATTTCTTTTCTTTTTGATTATTATTTTCCATTTTTTTATTTAATAGATAATCATTATTTTCTTTAAAATTATCTTCTCTTACATTATTATTAACATTTTTTTCTTTTAAATTATTATTATTTTTAATTTCTTTTAAAAGATTATAATTTATTTGTTGCTTTGGAGCTTCATTAATATTTTTTCTTCCTAAATCATTATAATTCCTTTTTTCTTTCATAATGTCTGTTTTTCCTCGAAAAATATTCATTTCCTTTTTATCTTTTATCATAATTTTTTTTAATTCTTTTTTTATGTCACAATATATATCATTAAAACGATTTCCCCTAATAATTAAATCATTAAAAATTTTTTGATCTGTAATCTTCATTTTGTTTTTTTCATCCAATAAAACAAAAAATTCGAGATATTTTATATCATATTTATTTATTTCAAATTCTTTTGCTACATTAATAATAAAGGCTTCAAAAGATTCATAAAGAGAAACATTTTTAATTAAATTTTTAAAATGACATTTTATTAATGGCATTTATTCTTTAATATAATTGTTATAAAAAATAGATATATAAATTAAAATAATTATATCTAAATGTCAAATGAAAATTTAGAAAAAATATTAGATGATTTAACCAAAATTCTAAAACAACAATCATCCTTAAAAAATAATATTACTGATATTACACCATTTATTCAGTCTTCATTTAAAGAACAAAGAGAAAAAGAAAAACAAAAATTTAATGAATTATCTAAAAAGATTGATAAAGAGTTAGAAAATAAAATTCAAGATATTGAAAAAAATATTTTAAAAGAAATCGAAAATAGAAGGAAAATAGTCAAAAATAATAATGGTAATTCAATCATTAAATCAAGAGTTACTAATCCAAATTATAATAATGATTATGATGATAATTCTCAGACAAAAATAAACAATGGTAATAATGAAAAAAATGAATTTAGTATATTTAATAAACAAATTAATAATAATCAAAAAGTTTATAAAATGAAAATTTTATCGGATGACATTAATATTACTTTAAAACAATCTGAATTAGAAGAAAAAAATGATATTCCTTTTGAAATTACAATTATTAATGAAGATGATGAAAAACTTCCTTCAAATACTTATATAACTTTTGAAAATAAAAATAAAAAATTAAAATTTAAACAATTTATTAAAGAATTAGAATATAAAGAAGTAATTACTTATTCATGTAAAATAAAGATAGAGGATAAAGAAATTAAAGAAGATTATGAAACAAACATTATAATAAAAAACAAAAATTATAAAATAAAATGTGAGCCTATTAAATTTATTTTAAAAATAAAGAAAAAAAAGGATTATTTAAGTAATGATGGGAGAGAGAATGACAGTTCTTCAGATTCAGATAATATTGTAGATGAAAAAGACTTTAAAAATATTATGAAAGCACTTAATGACAAAATAAATTATCAATATACAAATAAAAGTAACAAAAAAATAAATAATTCAGTAAATAAACATAAAGATCTTTATTTAAAATATAAAAAGGAGAATGATGATAAGAAAAAAAAAAAAAATTTTAATAGCCTAATTGATGAAATTGCTAAAGATTTAAAAAAATAATAATTTCAACAAATTTTTTATTTTTTTATATAAATTTAATTCCCTTTTATTAATATTTTAAAAGAAAATATTTTTCAATTTAAAAATGTCATTATTAACACATTCTTCACCATCATATAGAAAACCAAAAGCTGATTCATTATTCGATTTTTCAAAAATGAAAAGAAGTATAAATAAAATATAATAAACAAATAGAAAGTATAGCAACAGATAATTATTTAAATAGATCAACATTATCAAATAAATCAAATTTCAAAAAATTTGCAAAAAAATCTTTTGAATCATCATATTTAGGAAAACAGCAAAATTCAATAACAAAAAAACAAAACATTCTCTTATCACATTATCCATATTTAAATAAAAAATATTCTCAACTTGAACCGAATGATATAAAATCATTATATAAAAAATTTAATCAAATGATATTATATTTAGATATATTTTCTTTTATTTCTGATATTTCAGTAGTAACTGCATTATATTTTAATCATTTTGAATATAATAAACATGGATATAAACCAAATGATTCAGATAATATTTTACGTTTTATATGTTTAGGAATTTCTTTTTTAGTTGTTTTATCTTTAATTATAAGATATCGAATTTATAAACAATATAAAAATGTAAAATTTATGATGAGTTTAAAAGCAAGTGTACCTTCACAAAAAACAAAAAAATTAAGATTTATTTCAGAAATTTTATGTCATATTATACAACCTTATCCTTATCTTTCATGTAATTTTGATATTGAAATTTTAGGTAATAATATAACATATAGTTTAGATATGATATTATTTTCATTATCAATAATTAGATTATATGTTTTATTTAAAATAATCAGAGTTTATAATACATATACAAATACAAGATCACAGAAAATAAATCAATTTTTTGGTAATAAAAATATATGGACATTTCTATATAGAACAAATTTAAAAAGTAATGGATTTAAAACTTTAGCTTTAATATTTTCAATAATAGTTTTAGCTGGATCATATATATTTAAAGTATATGAAAATTATCAAAAAGATGAAAAATCATCTGATTTTGGAAATTTTTTTAATTGTCTTTGGTTTATTGCACAAACTAATGTAAATTTAGGTTTTGGTGATTATGTTCCTGATACTTTAATAGGGAGAATTATTGCTGGATTTGTTTGTATGTCTGGTGTATTTTTAAAAAGTTTATTTACTGTTTCTATGCTTATGTTTATTTTAGTTGTTGATGAAAATGAAAAAAAAGCTTTTGCTGAAATTAATTTATTATATAAAAAAGAAGAAATTAATAATGGATATAATATTTACTTTAATAATTATATCAAATCTAAATTTTCTACTTTATTAGGTCAATTTAAAAAACAAAATTTAATGGATTCTTTACAAATGAAAATTGGGAATAAAATAATAAAAGAAAAATATTATTTGAGATTATTAGCAAGTATGAAAATTCCATTAACATTAACAGAATTTTGTAATTTTGTAAAAACTCAATGGGAACCTCAAGCAGAAGATACTATTGAATGGTATAAAGAAAGAATTGATACTTGTCATAATTTTAATGATTATATTTGTGATAATATTGAACAATATCAAACTGATGTTTTAAATTGTTTTGTTGCAAATAATAAAATGGTTAATTTAGTTTCTTTTATTTTTTTATGTGGAAATATGTTTCCTATTGAAAGTCATAATGATGTTAAAGGAGATAATTTAGTTTCTATTAAGAATTTTGAAAAAAAAGTTAAAGAGTTTAATTTAACTTTTAATGAAAAAAGAAATGAAAATTCAGAATATAATAATTATCATAATTATAATGATAAAAGAAGAAGAAGTTTATTTGTTTTTTCTTTTGATAAAAGAGTTGATAGTTATAAAGATAAAGGAATTGAACAAATGGAATTGGTTTCTGATAATGGAGAAACTAATGAATTAGATGAATTTATTTCGGATGCATATGAAAGTGAAATTTCTGGATCTGTTATTAATAGAAGTAATTATTCAGATTAAAAATCATTTTTTTTTTTTTGATTTTTTATTAGGTATATTAATTTATTTTATAATATTATTATTTGTTTAATAATATTTTATGATTTTTAAATTATATTTTTATTTATTTTAAATTGAAAAAATATTTATTAAAATATTTGTTTTAAATAATCAATTAAATTTTTTCAAGATATGAAAAAAAATAAACATTAAGTATTATATTTTTAATAGTAATACATATAATTTTATAATTCATCTTTGTTAAAAGAAAAAAAATATTGTCAATTATTTTTTATGAGATATTATCAAAATTTAATTAATTTTAATGATGATTAATTTTATAGAAAAAATAACAAATAATTTTTTTATTTTATTTATTAGGATATTAATATCAAATATATTTAATATTATGATAAAAAATTATATTTGCAACATTATCTAAATTATTTTTTTTTATATAGATTATTATCTATAATTTAAATATAAATTATTATTCCATTAAAAATATACCAAACTGTAATTATATAAAAAAAAAATTCTTAAAAAATCAAAAATTATAATA
>Ga0256407_10009502_pt1 | contig 13911 bp, 7 predicted proteins | sample RumenRJG_04DNA_FD_193489 | JGI IMG/M metagenome (GOLD analysis project Ga0256407, IMG submission 193489) | Bovine rumen microbial communities from Lethbridge, Alberta, Canada - RJG_04 | ecosystem: Host-associated > Mammals > Digestive system > Stomach > Rumen | place: Canada: Alberta | collected... | reverse complement strand
TTCACTTATTCCATAGATTTTACTTTTCTCATTTGAATATTCAAATTTATTATGATACTTTTTGTATTTTTCCAATAACGATTTTTTTCCTTCTAATTGTTTGATATACATTTTTTTCTCCTTTAGCTCTGTATTTATAGTGCAGGCAAGTAAAGTGACTAAATCCACACTGTATTTTTTATTACCAATAAAAAAAGCTCCTTTAGCCATTTAGGGCTGGCAAGTAAAACCAATAAATCCACCCGGAATTTTAATTCCAATAGAATTGTAATACAGATTGTTCTTTTTGTCAAGGAATATTGTAAAAATAGTTTAAATTGCTTAATGATAATTTTTAATTATCTCATTACCTTATTTAGTAATTCTTCATAGTTGCTTACTACATCGTATTGAACTTCATCATTACTAATTGCTTTAAAATGTTTTTTAGCACACTTTATTTTCGCATCTTCTATGCCCCTTAATTGCATAGTTTGCATACTACCTTTTGTTTCCGCTATAAAATAAATATGTTTTATATCTTTATTATTAAAAGCAATAGCCCAATCGGGAGTATATTCTCCAACAGGAGTAGAAATATAAAATCCTTTAGGTCCTTTAGGTAATTTAACATAAACTACAACATTTTTTGAAGTTTCTAAATTCTTAGCAAAATCTCTTTCTATTTCTGAATCAAACAATAAATGGTCGTAAATATTCTTATTAGGAGTTTCTATTGTGTTTATATTAAATTTCCCTTTAATGCTTGGTTCGGTAAATATATCTGTTTCGTATAAACCATCAGTGGCAGTATAGGTAATGTGCTCTATAATCAATGTTGCTTTCTGCTCGTTTATTAAATTTGCTGTTCTTATAATAAATTCTTCAGGATTATCTTTAAATTGGTCAAAAACAGCTTTTTGAATACCCTTTAATATTTTTATAATGGTTGCTCTTGTTAAACAAGTTTTATCTACTAATTTACCTATTAAATCATATTTTATAGAAGTTATTACTGCAGAAACAGTTTCTCTTTTGCTATCAGTTTTTTTAAATTCAGTTCCTTCTTTTAAATTCTGTTTTGAGTTGATTTTATCTAATTTTCCAGTATCAATATTTACAACTATTTTCGGCACTCTCAAATTAGTATCTAATGTGGTTATTGCTCTGCTTATTAATTCATTACTATCAAAATCAACCGCATATATAGATTTTATATTTATCTTTTTCCATAAGTTTTGAAATTCTTTTTTGTTTAATACATCTTTGTTTATTTTTATATCAACATTGTTTTTTCTTGCATCTTCAGGAGCCAATAAAGACGGATTATATATCGTATCTAATCTTTTAATAATATCTTGTCTATAATCCATAAGGTCTTTTGGTAAAGTTATATTATCATTGTTTTTATCTGTATAATATTTATCGGTTAATTGTCCGCCTTTTACATAACCGTTAGTAATTAAATCTTCATATACTGAAATTGCAGTATCTTCATCTATTTTATATTTATTCCCTTTAGTATCTGTTACAATTAAATCTTTAAACAATTCTTGAGTAACTTTTATAGGTCTATCACTAATATTTTCTGCAAATTCTGTTTGTAATCCTTTGGAAAAACTTGCATAAGATTCATTTGCAATTATGGTAAGAATATTAATATCGTGAACATCCGTGCCGTCAATCCTTTCTCCGTTTTGATTAACACACAACCTTAATCCTCTACCAACTTCCTGCCTTTTTCTTACTTCGGCATCACTTTTCTTTAAAGTGCATATTTGAAAGACATTAGGATTATCCCAACCTTCTTTTAATGCAGAGTGGGAGAAAATAAATCGGACATTGTTATTTATATCTAACAATTTTTCTTTGTTTTTCATTATTAAATCATAGGCATCTACATCGTTTGAATCTTTTTGTTTTTTTTCAACCTTACTATTAATAAAATGATTGCTTTTTTTATCAATAGAAAAATATCCTGCATGTGTATCTTGTGCTAAAATATTTTTTAAATATTCAACATATTTGTGTTCATTAAGGTCACAGTTATAGTTGATATAGTCATTAACTATATTTTTATATTCTTCTTCAAAAATATGAGCATAAATGCCTTTAGTATCTTCTTTACTATAATCCTTATATTTTGCAACTTCATCTATAAAAAATAGGGACAATACCTTTATCCCTTTATAAAATAATTGACGTTCTCTTTGTATGTGAGAAAGAATAGTTTCTCTTATTTGTATTCTTCTAACTTGCTCAGAATCTTCTGTATCCCCTAAAACTTGTCCAGCTGTTATTTTTACACCATTTTTAAATTCTAACAAATCAGTAAGAGCATTGATTCTACTAACAGTATATCCTTTATATTCATCTCTGTTTCCAGATTGTTCGTATAAATTAAAACCTTCATCAACTTTTTTTAAAACTTTTTTAGTTCCATTTCTAGTATTAATATTAAATTCTAAGTTTGCTGTTGGTGCTTTTGTGTTAGAAAGGTTAAAACCTGTCAAATATAAATAACTATTTGTGCCTGTATCACCCGAAACAGAAATTCCTTTTACATATATTTTTTTTACTAATTTGTTGTTGTAAGCAGTCATAGCATCAAGAGAATAAACCTTATTAAAAATTCTATCCTTTCTATGTGTAGCAGAATATCTTAATGTAAATAAAGGATTAAATTCTTTTAATTTTTCAATTGCCTTTGGTCCCTCAACAGATTGGGGTTCATCTATAATCAAAATAGGGTTAGTTGCTGCAATAACATCTATTGGCTTTCTTGAACGGAAAGAATCCAATTTCATATAAATTCTTCTTGCATCCTTACCCGTAGCAGCAAATGCTTGAGAGTTTATTATCATTACATGTATTTGATTATCACTCGCAAACTGTTCAACATTATATAATTTGGCAGAATTATAAATAAAAAATCTTATTTTTTTACCATAATCTTGATGAAAGTGATTTTGTGTTATTTCAAAAGATTTATATACACCTTCTCTAATAGCAATACTCGGAACTACAACAATAAATTTAGACCATCCATATTTTTTATTTAGTTCAAATATCGTTTTTATATAGGTATAAGTCTTGCCTACACCAGTTTCCATTTCTATTGTTAGATTATACTTCCCTTCCAATTGTTCAGATGGTTTTATTCCGTTATTTCTTTGAACCTTTTGTAAATTTTCTAATATTTGTTCATCGGAAATAGCAATAGGATTATTTTTTGTTCCGCCTAAAAGTTTTGGCTCTAATTCATTTTTTGAATATATACCTTTATCCATAAAATAACCTAATATTCCGTATGATTGTCCTTCAAAAACATCACATACGGCTTTTGCACAATCTTCTTGAAATGGTTGATGTTTGAATTTTAATTGCATAATTATAAATCCTTATAAAACTTTAATTTTTGTGTTTGGTGATTTTAATTTAAATATTTCTTCTACATTTATTCTTTCAGAATCTTTACTGAAAGAGTTATCTCTGAAAACCACTCTTAAAGGTTGTTTTTCAGCTATTTTCTTTACAACATCTTCCGTTACATTTTTATCAAAACAAGCAATAAGTTCATTTTCATTAACTATATGGATTTCATTGTTATCAATTTTTTCAATTTTGTGTGGTAAAGATAATTCTAATCCCCAGTTTAGCATACAAGAAAACAAAAGGTCTTCACTATTTCTGTCTTCTTTAATGTTATCTTCTAACTCTATTAAATCTTCTTGTTTCAAATCTTTTGGACTAAAATATACATCTTTCATATTGCTTTCATCTACTTTAAATACTCTAAAGCCAATATCTAAATCTGCTTTCCCAGTTTCTTCTACTATTTTTTTACCTGCTCTACGAATTCTTTCTTTCCCAAGTTCTGTATATAAGTGTGGTTTATTAATTTTATCTAAAAAATTAATTGCATCTTTTATCGAATTTTGTTCAACATTTTCTGTTCTTTTTAGTGTTTCATCTAAATTTTCGTTTATTTGTACCATAATAAATTTTCTATTGTAATCATCTTTAGAGTTTAAATCCAAAACAGAATGTGCTGTTGTTGAACTTCCAGAATAAAAATCCAATACAATTTCATTTTTCATGTTTATGTATTTTAATAGTTGTTTTATATAACTTACTGACTTAGGGAAAGAAAAACATTTTTCCATTCCAAGTTTTTCTAAATCTGTACTTCCTCGTTTATTGTCTAAAATTAGAGAGGGAATTTTTTCAAAAGTTTTTTTCTTTATCTGAGGATTAAATCTATCATTTTCAAAATATATTTCTTCAATTATACCATTAATTTTTGCTGGTGTTGGTTTACATCCATTATTAAAGAAATTTCGCATATCGTTTGAACTACGCCATTTTGCAGTAAGATTTACATCTTCTGCTAAAATTCCATTTTTAACGATTATAGGTGTTTCATTGTAAATATTTTCATTACTGCCTTCAATTTTTCGAGTTTCTTTATATATACCATCTTTTATATTATAACAAGCAAGCCCCTTTGGAAATTTTATTGTTGGTGTTGTTTGGTCTGCATTACCGACTGTTCCACGAGATATTGTATATTTTGATATTCCATCAACTATAAAATCACTATGATTTTTACAATACACTAATAGATATTCGTGTTTAGAAATAATATTTTCTGATGCAATTTCACTGGGTCTATTTACTGCAATTTGTACTATAAAGTTCTTCTCCCCAAATATTTCATCACATATTTTTTTTAAATTATTAACTTCATGCTCATCTATTGAGATAAAGATTATACCATCCGATTTTAATAAATTTGAAGATAATTTAAGTGTTGGATATATAGAAGTACACCAAGAAGAATGAAATCTGCCATTTGTATCTTTGTTTTTGAAAAGTTTATGACCATCAATATCTTCTATACCTATTTCATCTTCATAGTCTTCTCTGGATTTTGTGTAATTGTCATTATATATAAAATCTTTACCAGTATTGTATGGTGGGTCAATATATATCATTTTTATTTTGTTAAGATAGGTTTCTTGTAATAACTTTAAAACATCTAAATTATCACCTTCTATATAAATATTCTCAGTTTTATCCCAATTAACACTTTCTGCTTTACAAGGTCTTAAAGTCTTATTTATAGGAGTATTAGCATCTATTATTGCTTGTTTTTTGCCTACCCAAGTAAAATCGTAACTTTCTTCACCATTAACAATTTCATTTGAAAGTTCCTGTTTAAGTCTTTCAAAATCTATTGCTTTTTTTAAGTTTCCATCATCATCCTTTGTTTCTGTTACTACATTAGGAAATAATTTTGATATTTTTTCTATGTTTTGTTCTACCATATCTGGTGTTGTTTGTTTTATCTTTTCCATAAATATACAACTCCTTTTCTTAATGACAGCTATTTGTTTTATTGTTTTTTTAATTCTTCTCTTTTCTTCTTTAATTCTTTTATTGTTCTGTTATACTTTACTTGCCTGTTAAGTTGTGGTTCATTATTCATTTTTGCGGTAAGTTTTTTTATTTCGTTTTCTATGTTTTCTATTTCTACCGCTGTTTTAACCTTATCTTTTATATCTTTTTCTTGTTCTCTGCTTATCAAGCCATCGGATAATTGAGCTAAAAAATTTTCGTAAATTATGTCTAACTTATTACCTTGTATTTCAAGTTTAGGTTCTTTAGTCCATTCGGTATTAAAATATCTAACAATGTTTGTTTTGTTTATAGTATTATCTATAGTTTTTTCTTTATAACCTAAACATAACTTAAATTTATTTTCATATTCTAAAACAAATAAAATGTAATATGGTATAGCTTTATCTATTGTTTGTAATAATTTCTCATTAATTTTTTTGTTTTTTAATATTATATGAAAAACTTCTATCTCTTTTATAGAACTACCTTTATCTATATTTAATGTTGTAGGTGCAAGTTTATTCACCCAAACAATTTTTTCAATATCTTCTACAAAACAATTTTTTAGAGAATTGCTGATATTAACCTTTGTATAAATTTTTTGTTTAGGTATAAACTTATTAACTTCCGTAGATTTCGGAAAATTTAACATTTAGTTTTACCTTCCACAACTAAGAAACATATTAATTCAAAATCTTTAAGCCCTGTAATTTCGTTTTCAAGTGCAGTAGTTCCACCATCACTAAACAAACTATCCACATCGCTTTCATCTTTAACCGATATTATAGAACCTATTGCCTGGCTTAAAAGTTGAGAATATTGTTTCATATCTTTTCCGTCTTTAGTTTTTTGATTGAATATACTACAAATTTGTTTATCAGGAACATTTTTACCTTTACAAGCTAATCTTAATTTGTCTAATAGTTCTTTTGCTTTCAAATGATTGAAAACAATTTCTCCATTATCTTTTATATAAACCATATAAAAAGGATGTAATCTGTTAATGCTATTTATATTTGTGTTGGTATTTATATTTTTAAGTATATAAATTACTCCAGCAGGCATATCTTCAGTTTCTTCTACAACAGCATTCATTCCCATAGGGTTTTTATCTATGTTAGGATTTTGTTTTATATATTCCAATAAATCTAACCTAAATTCATTTAATCCTAAATCCGTAATAGATATACCTGTTCCCATTTCTTCAATATCAACAACTTCATTCTGCAATCTTTGTAATTGCTGTTTTCTATACTCTAAATCTGGGTCGTCTTCTGGGTCTATAATATTGTCGCCGTCTGCAGTAATGGTAACAATTTTCATTCTGCTTTCTACTCTTTTCTTTAATTTTATATAGTCGTCTAATTCCATATCTGCCCAGAAATTAACCAACTGTATAACATTGTTTTTACTTCCTATTCTGTCTATTCTTCCAAACCTTTGTATTATTCTTACAGGATTCCAATGAATATCATAATTTACAAGGTAATCACAGTCTTGTAAATTTTGACCTTCACTTACACAATCGGTTGCTATCAAAATATCTAAGTCATCTTTAATGTCAGGATATATTAAATTCTTTTCCTTAGATATAGGAGAAAAACAAGTTAAAACGGCATTAATATCTTTCGGTATTTGTTTTACGGTTGTTAGTCCGTTTATAGAACCTGTTATAAGTGCCGTATTTAAGTTAAATTTTTCTTTCATATACTTCGATATATTTTCATATAAATAGTTTGCTGTATCAGCAAAAGCTGTAAATACAATAACTTTTTTATTGTCTTGATTTATAGGGTTATTTATTTTTTGTGTAATAGAAGTAATTAATGTTTGTAATTTGTTATCTTCTTTTGGCTCTATTAAACTTGTTTGGGACATTAAATAATTAAATATATTTAAGTCATTCTGTAAATCAATTTGCCAAGATTTATAGTCCATATCTTTTAATGATATTTGAACCTTTTGCCCTATTTCGGGAGCATCCATTTCGTCAATTTCTTCATCAAAATTAAATTCACCTGTAAATTCTTGTGTAATTACTTTATCATCACCGTTATGGTTTTCAAAATTATCTATTTTTAATAAAACATCGTATATTCTTGCTATAATTCTGTTTATGGTTTGGTTAAAAGAATATACGGAACTTTCTAATCTTTTAAGTATATTGATAGCCATTAAATGTTTTACACCCATTTCTCTATCTTCTTGTCTAAAAGAATGACCTTGTTTCATTTTTCTGCCGTATATTGCTTCATATTCTTCTTTTTTTGACGGATAAATATATTTAGATGGAGTATATAAGCATAAATTCAACAATAATAATTTTTCAAATATTTCAGAATAATTTATTTTTTCAGTTAATTCTGGTCTTAAATTTATAGGTGGTAATCTGTCTGGAAATTTACCTATTTCTTCTAAACCATAACTTTCTTCTATATGTTTTCTTGACCTTGCTATTGTTACTTCGTCTAATAAACTTATAAAATCAAAACTTAAAAAATCTAATAATTTCTGTGTTGTTTTTTCTTCTGGTGGTAAACTATCCCAATCATTAAATGCTTTTTGAGCATCAATAAATAATCTATCAATATTTTTATCTTCACCCAACTTTTTATTAAATTCTTCAGCTTTTCCTTCGTATGCAAGTTCTAATTGATGTTTTAAGTCTATAAATCTGTTATTTACTGGAGTAGCAGACAACATTAATATTTTTGTTTTTACACCACTCTTAATAACTTTTTCAAGTAAATTATTATATCTGTTATTTTTTAGTTCGCCTGTTTTTTTATCTCTATAAGTTTGTCCGCCATTTCTAAAATTATGACTTTCATCTATGACTACTAAATCATAATTACCCCAGTTTATAAGAGATAAATCTTTACCATTTGAAGTTCCTCTTTCTCTTGATAAATCCGTATGATATAAAACATCATATCTTAATCTATCACTTGCTATAGGATTGTTTTTGTAATTGTTTTTATAAATATTCCAGTTATCAGTTAATTTTTTAGGACATAAAACTAAAACATTTTTATTTCTGCCTTCATAATATTTTATGACGGAAAGAGCCGTAAAAGTTTTACCTAAACCAACACTATCGGCTAATATACACCCGTTATATTTTTCTAATTTGCTTATTATTGCCAAACTTGCATCCTTTTGAAAGTTGTATAACTTTTTCCAAATAGCACTTTCTTTAAAACCAGTTGCCTCATTAGGTAAAATATCTTCGTTTATATCATTTAAGAATTCGTTAAATATATTGAATAAAGTAAAGAAGTATATAAATTCAGGACTATTTTCATTATATACCGTTGTTATACTTTCAATTACTTGTTCCGTAACATCTTGAACTTGTTCTTTATCTGTCCAAAGATTATTAAATATATTTATATATTTTTGTGTTTCCTGGTTTTCAAACTTGTTTATTATTGTGAAATAATTGTTTCCTTTTTCACAACCTAAATCTACGGAAGAAAAACCATCAATAGGATAATAAGCATAATTTTGTGAACTATCTTCTTGTGATTTCTGTATATGAATAAATTGTGGGATGTTTTTATCTTGTTTGTTTGATTTAAATCTAACTTTTTGCTTTATCCATTCAGCACATTCTTTAGCAACAGCTTTTTGTGTAAGTTCGTTTCTTAGTCTTATTTCAAATTCTGTTCCGTATAAACTTTTTTCTCTTGTTATCTTTGGAATATAAAACTCTCTTTTTTCTTTTTGATTAACTTCTTTTGTAAAAGTAGGGGATGTGAAAATAAACCTTAACTCTTTAATATCTTCTAATTGCTTTTTTAATTCTTCAAAAGCATATATTGAAAATATTGCAGCTGCTATTGATAACTTTGAATCTTTCTTTATCTCTACGACTAAATCATCTTTTAAAATGGAAGAAATATTATCAAAAGTTTTCATTAATAGTTTATAGTTCCCTATATAAGATATATTTAGATTATTTTACTAAATTTATACTGGTATTTTCTATATTAAATTATAAAAGACTAATATGATAATTATTGTTATTTTGGAAATAATCTAAATCTTACACAAGTTTTTATATGTTAAGTTTTGATTTAATTTGTAATACAATTTCCTTAATTTTAGAAGAATCAAAGCCAGTTCCATCTTCTTCAGTAATAATAAGATTTTTTCCTTCTACAATTCCATTTTCAGCATAAAGTTTTTTCTTCTTATCAATATATCACATCTTTTTCAACTACAATGTAAGCAATTTCTTTGTTTCTCAGTAGTTCTTTTTCTTTTTTTAGTTGTTACATTTTTTTGTTGTTTTTGGCTCTTAAAGGATTTTAAATTCGTTGTTTGTCTTTGTTGTTCAAGACTTTAAGATTTTAGGTTAGAATGAAGCAACTAACGAATGAAGTGTATATGGATCCCGGAAGGGCATACTCGATTGAGTTAGTTGCAAAATTATAACCAAAATATTAAGGCCGCTATAAAAACGGATTTAATTGTACATGTAATTATTATTACACTCCCTTGATTACTGCCAAAGGGGAAAGTTTTATTAATATCTTTTATACTTTTATTTTCATAATTACTCCTATACGGCTAGAGCAATGACGAATATTTTTGTCTTTTCTTAATTCTTCACAAAGTTTATCGATATTAAATTTTGATTTATCAGGATATTTTTTATAAATTTCTTTTATTCTTTTTTCTATTTCTTCACATTCTTCCTTTAAATATTCTTTACCTTCTTCTTGTCCATAAGCTCGTCCATTTGCATATACATCAAATCTTTTACCATTAAATTCACAATCAAAAGCCCAGTTATAACCCTTATCTAATAATTGATTATAAATATTAGAAAGGGACATATTTTCTTTGTATTCAAAATCATTACTTTTTATAAATCTTTCAATACTTTTAATTTTAAAGTGAAAAGGGTATGTTCTATATATGCAATTTCCCTTTGTTGCTAACCAATATCCATATTCACCTGTTTCAAAATAAGCATAAGGAATGCCGCTATATATATTTGTTTTTAATTTGCTTTGTATATCTTTAGCAAAGATTTTTAAATCTTTGTTTTTATTTTTGTTCCATTCAAATAAAGTATATTCACAAGGGACATCAGTTTTTTGTTTATCATATATCCACTTTAAACTATTGAGAAACTTTTCTTGTTTCTTAAAATCTTTATACATTTCCTTCCTTCTATTTATATAATACTTTAGTTTGTCGTATAGTTTAGTAAACTCTTTATAAAATATATCTTCAGGTATTAACTTATCATATTCAGTAGTAACATCACTATAATAATTTTGAATAATTAATCTGATATTATTATCTTTTTTCCATGCTAATAGTTTTGTGTTAGTATATTCCAATACTGATAAATTAGAATAATAGTCTTTTTGTAATCGTTTTATAAAAGGTTTTGTATCATCAAGCATATAATCAGCAAGCACATAATTTTCGTATTTAGTTGAGCCAAATAGTATTAACACTTCTGTTTTTTCTTTAAAATCATCTTCATCTATTGGAGCAGAAATATCAATAGTTTCACCTTCACCGGTAATTGTAATTTCAAAATTATCATCTATATCCGTTGAGTTTTTAGGATATGGCATAATTTCATTAGGCATATACCATTTTTTTTCTTGAGGATAATAAATTAGATTGCTTGTTTGATGTATTTGTGCTGGATAATAAGGATTATGAGGTTGAAATTTCGCACTTGGTTTTTTTGCCCAATGACTATGAATACGACATTTGTAATCGTACCAACCAAACTTTTCTTTTAATTGTTCGCATTTCTTTTTGCATTCTTTTTCTTCTCCACCCATACAACCGAAATACCAACCTTCAGAATTATCTTTTTTATATAAAATTTCACAAAGTGGATATAATTTTTTACCATGTCTTTCCATAACAAACCTCCGTTATAAGTTTTTTATCTCCATTTCAACCTGAGTAGGTATATTTTGTTCTCTTTTTTTTATTTCTTGTAATACTGTTGAATATAAAAAATCATCCGCAAATTTTATTAAAAACTTTCTCTTTTCTTTATATTCTGAATCATTATTATATCCAAGACTATATGCATAATTTTTATAGTATTCTATTTTCTTTTCTATCCATTTGTTTGCTCTTTTATTTGGCTTTGATGTTGATAATTCTTTACCTTCTTTCTTTGCCTTTATAATTTTTTGTAGTAAATTATATATATACTTGTTATATTTTTTTATAACCAAAGACAGTTCGTTAATGGAAACAGGATAGAGAGAATATCTTGAGATTATTTCACTTCTTGATATGTAATAACCTTCGTTTTCAATTTCTTCACCGACATTGTTTTTTTCTAACCACATACAAGCAGCAATGGTTCTTAATATATAAAGATATTTTTTTAATTTTATATCTGTTTTATTTGCTATATAGTGTTGATAATTACCTCTTGCTAAATGGATATATGAATATATTAAATTTTTCTTTTCCCATAAATATTCAGATAAGTCTATTAGAGAATCCATTTCGTCACTGTTAACATAATTAACAGGACTGTTTATCCATTCATATAACGACATATTACTCCTTAATAGAAGAGAAAGAGCTTTCTTTATATCCCAACCGGCAAAATCCAAATCTTTTTCTTTATCAATAACTTCAATATAATCTTTCTTTTTATTTACGGATAAATAATAGCGGGGATTGTTAATATAAATAAATCTTATATCGTAATCACTGTTTTCGGAAGCAAAGCCCCACATTCTGCTGCCCGATTCAACAGCATAAATAATTCTTACATCATTATCCTGTTCTATTTGTCTTAATCTTTTTAATATTTCTTTTTTCATTTATCCTTCTCTGCAAATTTATTTCACAATCATATTGTATAAAAACGATGCGACAACATCTTGTCGTAAGTTTTAGATTAAAATGTTTGTTTTTTTGTTGTTTCTGTAAAAGATTCATTATAATCATGAACTAAATTCTGTATATCTTCTCTTATAGTTTTAGATATTGCATAAAGCAGTTCATCTTTAAAAGAAGATTTCTTGCTGCTCTTAAAGAAATTAGAATATATAAAATAATGCTTTCTTCCATACTTAAAAGATATACATCCCATTATAATGTGTTTTTTTAATTCCTTTTCTTTTTCAAGATACTTTTTTATTTCGTTTTCCCATTTTGGTACAAATTTTTGAATTACTTTTGGTAACTCTTTTATTGTTGCAGCAAAATTACAAATTACCTTGTTTTTATCATAAAATCCGCCATATGTTTCTAACCAGGAAATTTTATCTTTTGCTTTCTTTGTTCTTAATACTTTTTTTACTTCTTTTTCTATTGTTTCATATTCTACATTGTTTACTTTATTCATAACTAATTGACATATGTTTTTCGTCAAACTGTCAATTGTTTCTTTTTTTTCGAGTAAATACTCATAAGCATTCATTGTTTGTAACCGAATATACTCAAAGGCTTCTTCCTCAATTATTTTTTTTAAATTTTGTTGCATAACATTGCCGCCTTTACTAATAAATTTTCCTTTTTTTCTAATTTCTGTTTCCATAATTCTACCTCCCGTTAAATAAAATTTAACTGCATGTTTTTTAATTTTGTTTAAGTTTTTTATAAATTTTTTGATTTTTTAAACTATACGAAGAGTCGTATAATTTCGGCGATATGCCGTTGATTACTTCTTTTCCCAATAATATTGTATAAAACCGATGCGACAACATCTTGTCGTAAATTTGCTGCAAAAAAGGATGATAAATCTTTCTTTCCTAAAAGTAGTATAATATTGCATTATGTTATTGAAGATTGCAAAACTTTCCAAGCTGGGAATTATCATAGAAGCAATATTAGTGGGGATTTTGTCCGGAATAATAGTAATATTGTTTAATTGGTGCATTTCTAATTTGTTTTCTTTTAACCAAAGTTTTTTATCACAAATTCCGTTAATAGCAAAAATATTTATATTTCCGATTATAACTTGTTTGGCAGGTTTAATTGTGGGAATACTTGTGTTTAAGGTTGCACCCGAAACAAAAGGAAGCGGTATTCCTTTTGTAAAGTTGGCATTGATGCGGTTGGGTAAAAAAATAAGAATCAGAAGTATGTTTATAAAATTTGCAGCTGGTGTTATAGGTATAGGCAGCGGCTTTTCTTTAGGCAGGGAAGGGCCGAGTGTTCAGCTTGGTGCCGGTTGCGGTGCCGTGATTTCAAGATTATTTAAAAAGAACGGAACAAAACAACACAATTTAATAACTGCAGGTGCAGCTTCGGCAATAGGGGCAACTTTTAATGCACCTGTTGCCGGAACAATTTTTGCCGTTGAAGAACTTACAAGAAAGTTTTCCGTTTCAACATTGTTTACCGTTCTTATAGCAACTGTTTCCGCGGTAACCGTATCAAGACATTTTGCAGGGGAAAATCCCTCTTTTTTTATACCGGAACTGCAAAATCTTCCTAAAATTTCGTTGGAAAGTCTTGTTGTTTTTATAGTGTTGGGAATAATTGTAGGCGTTTTCGGTGTGTTGTTTGCCAAAACAA
>Ga0256407_10009501_pt1 | contig 13912 bp, 6 predicted proteins | sample RumenRJG_04DNA_FD_193489 | JGI IMG/M metagenome (GOLD analysis project Ga0256407, IMG submission 193489) | Bovine rumen microbial communities from Lethbridge, Alberta, Canada - RJG_04 | ecosystem: Host-associated > Mammals > Digestive system > Stomach > Rumen | place: Canada: Alberta | collected... | reverse complement strand
CTTCTTCTTTTTTTTTTTCTTCTTCTTTCTTTTCTTCTTCTTTTTTTTCTTCTTCTTTTTTTTCTTCTTCTTTTTTTTCTTCTTCTTTTTTTTCTTCAGATTTCTTTTCTTCTTGTTTTTTTTCTTCTTCTTTCTTATCATTTTCCTTTTTTTCTTCTTTTTTTTCATCTTCTTTCTTTTCTTCTTCATTTTCAGGTTCTGCTAATTTTTCTTTAATAGATTCAATAAAATTTTTCTGAGAAAAATTAATAACATTATCTTTATTTTCTTCAACTTTTTTCTCTTCAATTTTCAATTCTTCAATTTTCAATTCTTCTTTTTTCTTTTCTTCATTTTTTTTTTCTTCATTTTTCAATTCTTCATTTTTCTTTTCTTCATTTTTCAATTCTTCATTTTTCTTTTCTTCATTTTTCAATTCATCATTTTTCTTTTCTTGAATTTTTATAACATTATTATCATGAACATTAATTTCATTTCTAATACTTCCATTTTCAATTTTATTATCATCTTTAACATCATTTTTATCATTATCTAACAAGTTAATATATTTTTGTTCACCAAGAATATTTTGAATTTTTTTAGTATAACTTTCATATCTATTATCATTAATAGCAGAATAATATTGAACAGCTTTTTCATATAAACTCATTAAAAATTTCAAATTTTCCTTATTTAAATTTTCAGGATTTTTAATTTTAATTTCTAATTTATTAATTTCATCTTCAACCATATTAATTTCAATAGGAGGTAATTCCCCAGTTTTAGGTCCTAAATTTTTTGTAGTAATACTATAATTAATTCCATAATTTGTTAAATTTTCAATTAATATATTTACAATTTTATCTGTTTCTTTATCATATAATGGATAAGTTTTTAAATGAATTGTATAAAATCTTTTTTTTTTTATTTTCCAAATATATTCTGAATAATTTGTTCCTTTTGTATGTCTTATTGTATCTAATGATTTTATATGTGCCCAATATGTTAATTTCATATTTGAAATTGTTATTATTCCTATTCCAGTATTTATAAAAAGGAAAAAGAAATTATTTGTTATTAATAAAAATCTTATTTCTTCATGTATTGATTTTCCAAATTTTGTTAATTCTTGATTTACTGATTTAAAATATTTTTTATTTATTTTGTTTATTAATTCAATATTATAAATATCATCTAAGTAAAATTTTCCTATTTGATAATATGGATTATTTTGTATATTTATAAAATAATCACTTAAAAATTGAGGTAATAAATTTATTATTGTTAATAATGTTATTTCTTTATTAAAAGGTTGTTTAATTACATCATCTAATAAATCTCTTAATTCTGATAAATTTAAATTTGCAAAATCTGTTAAACAATATAAACGAGGTGGATTATATGGATAATTTTTTTGGATATAAATTAAAAATTCATAATTTTGTTTTGAATCAAATGGGGAATTTGCTATTATTGTTGGTTCTAATGATATTGAGATAAAAAATTCATCATTTCCTTTTTTTTTTATTTCAAAGGGAATTAAAGGATTTTTATTATTTGTTATTTCATTTATTTGCTCTTTTAATATTGGATTAATTATACTAATACTCATATTTTTTACAATTTAAAATAAACATATAATAAATAAATATTTATAATATTTAAATATGTTTTATTTTTATGTAATGTTAATTTTTTTAAAAGAGAGAAAAAATTATTAAAAATAATATTTAGTTTCTCATTTGCTTTTTTAAATAACAAAATCTAATATAATTTTAAAGAAATATGTCAATACATAGAAGAAGTTTATCTATTGATGATTGTAGTTTCTTACTAAAGCAAAGTTATAAACTAATAGAATCTTTTAAAAATTTTCTAACTTCATATCAACTCCAACAAATAACAAGAAAAACTCTAACAATATTGTCAGAAAAAATAAATAATAAAGAAGAAATAAATAATTATAAAATACACAAATTAGCAATGATAATAATAAAACCTTATTTAGAAGCAATAATAAATTATCCAAATGATCCTATATATATTAAACATACTTTTATAATGATAAAATTCCTACTTAATAATAATATTTTTAGTCAAAATTCTCATTTATCCATTATTAAAATATTCATATCAATAATAAATTATAATAAAAATGAGTACTTAGAAGAAATAATATTTTTAATGAGTAAAATGATAAATAAAGATAGAATACAATTATCACTTCAAATAATATTAAATTATTTTACACTTTGTGTTAAAATTACAAATTTAAACAAAGATGATGAAAAATCAAAAAAATTATTTGTAAACTATATTGATTTAATATTTAATTTCCTTGATATTCTCCTAAGACCAGTTATATATAAAGAAAATAAACAATTACAATTTCAATATCATGAAAATTTAGATGAATTAAGTATAAAAGATGTTGATACTATTAAACCAAAAAAAAGAAGTCAACAAAGTTTTTATACAATACAAAGTGAATCTCATGAATCTGATAATGAGGCTGATACAATAAATAATATTTCAATATCAAATGAAAGTCCAAACAGTATTAAATATTATAATAGTACAATTAAATTTAGTTTAAAAAATATTGATGAGAAGTCATTTGCTAAATTAGAAGAATATAAAAATTTTGATATTTATAAAAGTTGTATTAAAATATTTCATTATTTAGTTTCTGTACTTTCAGGAAGAGCAAAATATGAAAGTTCAATTGAAATTCCTTCAATTGAAATATCACTTTTATTAATAAATACTATTATTAATAGAACAAATAATCTTTTAATTTATATTGATGATTTTTTTTATATTATTGACCAAATTCTTGTTGATTCTCTATATGAAATAATGAGAGATTATAAATTAACAAATGAAATTACATTTTTAATTATTGATTTAGTTTTTTTAATTGTTCAAAATTATCGTTTTTCATTTTGGTTAATTATACCTACTATTTATTTATTAAAAAAAGCCCCAACTAATAAAGAAAAATTATATCAATTTATAGATAATATTATAAAAAATTTTTCTTTATTTACAGATATTTATCAATATAAAACTGATAATTGTTTAGATTTAATCAAAGATGATTCATTAAGAATTTTAGAAGAAATTACTGGGACAAGAAATTATATTAAATTTAATAATAATGTTATTGGTGTTATAATGAATTGTTTTTCTCATCAAAAAATGAAAGAATTATCTAGTATTTATTTAAATGATATTAAACAAGTTTATTTAGATCTTGAAAATTTCTTTATAAATGTTTTATCTATACATCATATTTATTTGGAAAATTCCAATAATTTTAGTATGTCAAGTAGATTAATTTGTAATAAAGAAAATGATTATGATAAATTAAGAGAGCCTTTTTTCTTTTTTAATCCTTATATATGTAATATTTTTAATTACTTATTTATAAATTTATTAAATGGAAAAGAGGGAATAGAAAAATATGTTGATAGTATTGTAATTTATTTGAAAATATATTCAACATTAAAAGATGAACCATCAAAAGAACAAATATTCAAAGTTATAATTAATTTAATTGAAAATCCTTCATTATCATTTCAAGACTTTAATATTTTAGTAAAATATTTATTTGAATTTTTCCAAATAAAAGACTATAATAATTCAATTGAATCTTGGAGATGTATATTTAATTGTATAGAAAAAATATATGAAAAAATAATAAAAATAGATAATAAATTTGAAATGAAAAACAAAGATATAATAGAAGGAGTAGAAAATTATATAAAACATATAGAAAATAATATTACAATATATAATAGAGATTCAACAAAAAGTAATAATGTAAATATATATTTATATGATGAAGAAGGAAATGATAAAAATAATAATTTAGAAAATGGAGATTCATTTCAAGAATTATCTGGTTTAGGAGTTAATAATAATTATTCTAATATAAAATCAAGAAGACAATCAAGATTAAGATTTAAATCAATTTTATCAAAACAAAGTACAAATGGTTCAATTGATGATAATAATTTATTTTTTTTAAAACATAATTCAATGCCTCAATTAAATCTTGATGAAAAAGAAGAAAATGAATCACCAAATAATATAATGAAAAATATTATTCAAAAAATTGAAACTTTCTTAATTGGAATTAGTGATGAAAGAGAATTAGAAAATCAAAATTTTATTTCTAATATTATTATGAATGCTTTATGGACAAATTCTTTTATTTATTTAAAGAAAAAAGATTTAACTGGAATTCAATTTAATTTAATAATGATTTTAGAAATTATTTCTACTAATGCTATGAGAGTTAATAATTATTTTAATAAAATTTCTTTAATTGTATTTGAAGTTTTTACTACTAAAGAAATTAAAGATGAAAATTTAAAAATATTTGCTTTTGATACTATGACTATTGTTTTAATGTTTATTATTTCTTTATATGAAGATGATGAAATTGAAGATAAAGAAGAAAATGATGTTTGGGATAATTCAAATTATCAAACTGCTGTTTTAACTGTTTATCAAAAGTTTATTGATAATATTATTTTTTCAAATAATATTAATTTGAAAAAAAGATGTATTCAAAATTTAAAAATTATTCTTGTTCATTCTGGACAAAAAATTAATAAAGAAGGATGGGAAAAATTATTTGATATTTTTTTAGTAATTGTAAATAATATTAAGATAATCGGTGATAATACTTATGATATGTTATTATATTTGATGAAGTTTTATATAGATACTTTGAAAGATATGGGATTAGGAAATAGAATACAAGAATTAAATTCTGTTATATTAAATAAATCAAAATCTGAAATGAGACATAAAATAGAAGAAATAATTAAAAAATATAAATAATTTGTAAAAAAAAATTTAGAATTTTACTATGAATCTAGTAGTTGAAAATAAATAATATTAGTCATTATCATTTCTTAATAATTTGTAAATAAAATTTTAAAAAGCTTAAAAATAATATATAGAGTTCAATAACTAATTTGTATTAATTTAAAGTATTATAAACAGTTAAAATAATTCTAATATATTAAAAAATAAATAATAATTGTAAAGAATTGTAAAATTATTAAAATTTTTTTACATTATAATTATTTTTTATTAATTAATAAAAATCAAATATATATTGGGAAAATCCTAAAAAATTATAATCTTTTTCTAACTTTAATTAAATAATATACTTTAATATATTATATTTTTTTTTTAATTATTGGTGATAATTTCTCGCTGAAATAAATTTAGATTTATTTCTATATATTTATCTAATAATCTCTTTGATTGAATTTAAATATCATTTCTATCATTCATCTGATAAATATTATGATTAAAAATATTTTTTCTATTTCTTTTTTTATATATTTATTTAGTAAAAAAAAATTATAACAAAAATAAATTAAAAAAATAAATGCAAATTAATAAAGAGCAAAATATTAAAGAAGAAACAAAAAATACAAAAAAAATCTATCAAGAAATAATAAGAAAAAATTTAAAAAAATATATTGTATCCAAAAATAGATATAATAGATATATTATTAATCATTTAATTTTTATAAGAAAAAAAACAATAGTTTCAAGATTTAAAGATCACTTAATAATGGATGATGTAGGAGAATATTTGAAAAGATATTATAAATTAAATGAAAGTAATAAAAGATTACCAAAAATAAGTGATTATTATCAAAAATATACTTTTTTTTCTCCTGTATATTTCGCTTATGAATATCCAATTACATCAATATTAAAAAAATTTTGTAAAAGAAAAAAAAAATATTTAGCTTATATTGAAGATCATAAAGATAATATTATTAAAAAAGATAACAATAATATTAAAAATGATTACTTTGAATTAATAATAAAACCAGAAATGGTAAAAACAATAATTTCAAAAGATAATACAATTGAAACTATTGAATTAACAGATTATAATGATATTGAAAAAAGCAAAAATAAACAAAATAATAATTTAAGTAAACTTTTAAAAGATTTATCAAGTTCAATTGAAGTCAAAAATAAAAAAGATTTATTAAAAATAAAATTAGAAAATATAAAACAAACAAAAAATAAAATAGAAAAAAAATTATTTTTAAAAAATAATACTAATATAAATTCACGTCTCTCTTTAATAGAAAGAGAAAAATCTAAAATTCATTTATTAAAAAATGAAAAACCTAAATTATCAATATTAAATAATATACTTAATTCTAAAGTATCATTATTAAAAAAAGAAAACTCAAAATTATCACCTAATCAAAATAATCAAAATAATTCAAACAATTATAATTTTAATAAAAGTAAAAATAAAATAAAAGAACAAAATAAACATCCATTAAAAATAACAAAAAAAGTTCCAGCTCTATTAAATTTTAATAATATTCAAAAAGAATCATCAACAATTCAATTTTTAACAGCTTCATTAGCAGAAAAAATTATTCCATCAAATTCAGATGATTTAATTAAAGAAAAATTAGGTTGGTTAAAAAAAAGTAAAATTAAATTAAAAACAAACCAAATTTCAGATTCACTTTTTAATAAAAATTATTCAAATACATCAAGAAATAAAAATAGAATTACTCATTTAACAGTTAAGCATGTTTCAACACAATATTTATCTTCAAAAACATTTAGTAATGATAGTAAGTTAATAAAAAGTTCTGAACCTTCTCTTAAAATGAAAACAAAAATGAGAATTAAATTAGAAATAAATAATAGTATTTATAATAAAATTATAAAAAGTAGAAATTATAATAAAAATTCTATTGGAAAAAATAGTCTTTCTAATTTTAAACAAATTCTATTAAATGAAAATAATACAAGTTATCCATCAATTATTCAAAAACATGATTCTACTGGGAATTATCATTTGAGTGAAAATAATACCAATTATAAAAAAAAATGTTATACAAAGAAAAGGGAAATAAAAAATGGAAATAAAAATAAAAATCATATTCAAATCAAAAATATAAAAAAAATTAAAAAATAAATTATAATAAATAATTTTTTGAATGGAAAATTATAAAAAATATAAATATAAGAGTAATATAATGCTATTATCTTTTTTTTAGTCTATAAATTTTAGAATATGAAGAGTTTTCAATTTTTTATATATATATAAATTAAATATAATAATAATATATTTTAATTATAAACATTTAAATTGTATTTATCATAATTATCAGTTAAACAATTTCTAATTTTCATCATTTCTTTTCCTGCATTTATTAATTTTTGTATTTTATCCCAATTTCCACACCTTTTATCAGTTTCAGAAGAAAAATCTGAAATTAAATCAATTTCATTAAAATAAACATTTATTACAATATGATGAATACTATTAAATTCATTAAAGATACCTAAAAAATAATTTTCTAAAAAAAAATAATTAACTTTAATTTTTCCTTTTAAAACAATATTATAATCTTTATCTTTACTCATAATAAAAGAATCAAATAAAGTACCATAACAAAAACTAATAGTTTTCTGAATATGAGAATTTTTCCTTATTTTAATAAAAAAAATTTCAACATATTTCATTCTTCCTAAATTCTCTTTAACATAATTGAGAAAAAATTCATTATCATTATTAATATTAAAAGTACTTTTAATTTGAGAAACTTTATTCTCATCACCAGAGGGATAAATTTCAGCAGAATAAATTCTTTGTGGTAGTAAAATAACTTTCCATAAATTTTCAGCATAAAATTCATCAATATCATCATAACCAATATTTAAAGTATTTATTATTATAGAAGCACTATTTAATAATTCTTCTTTTGTTATTTTTTTCTTTTTAATTTCATTATTATTATTATTTGAATTTGAATTCCATTTAATTTGAGTTTTATATTTTTGTATTTCTCTTATTTTTGTATCTAAGGATTCTATAAAATTTGTACTTTTTGGATTTTTTGGTTCTGCTATATATTCATGGTTTTTTAAAGTTAAAAATAATTGTGCATTTTTTCCAGTTTCTATTATAATATCTATTAATTTTATTATTTCATTAAATTTATTTAATATATCATCTTGGTAATAATTTAATTTTTTCATTTTCTCTTCTATTTGTGTTTTCTCTTCAATTTGCATTATTTAAAATTAAAAAAAAAATGAGAAGATAATATTTAGAATATTTGTAAATATTATTTTTTATTTTTTAAAAATGAAAAATGAAATGGAAGAAAGCTATATTTTAAGAGAATATTATAAAGGTTTTCTTCCTGATCAAGGAACATTACTTAAAGTAAAAGATAAAATAAATAAAATAAACAGGGAACATATATTATCTTATGTAGTAGAACAAAATAAAGATATTTATAAATTAATTAGTGAAAATTATCAAAATACTTATGAAATTATTGATAAAATTACTAGTCAAATTGATAAGATTAATAAAAAGATTATTGAAGAAAAAAAAGAATTAGATGAAAAAAATTCTTTTACGCCAGAATTTCAAATTTTATTAAAAGATAATTATAATACGATTGATAATAATAAAGATGAACCTATTTCTATTAAAAAAATTAATGAAATTTTGTTTAAAAGTCAAAATAAAATTCAAGAATATAAAAATGATATTATTGCAAAAAAAAATGTAATAAATAAAAAATTAAAAAATATAAAAGGAATGAATAATATATATGAAGATTATTTAAAAGATAAAGATTTTTTTATTGATAATATAGAAGAAAATGTGAATGTTAGTTTAGATGAAAAAGATACAAATGTTTTTTTAATTGGACTTTTATTTACTTATTTTCTTGAAATTGACGTTAGTGGAGAAAAAACAGAATTAATCAAATTATATAATAAAAAATCAAAAAAAGAAATAAAAAAGATTTTAAAATTATTGAATGATAATAATCCGAATTTTAATAATATTGATCATTTACAAAAAATAAAAAAACAATTAAATACAATTAAAACAGAAATGAATGAACAAATTGACAATTCTTTATATTATTTTTTATATAAAAGTTTAATTCATATTGTTGATGTTGGAATAACAAAAATTAATATATTGATTGAGAAAAATATTATTGAAAATGAAAAAAATGAAATTAATAAAATTGAAAATAAAATAAAGATATTAAATGCAAAAATATCTGGATTTGAAAATGCAAAAAATGAAATTAAAACTAAATATCAAAAGAATAATAATCAACAAATAACAAAAGAAAATAAATTAAATAAAAATGAAGAAAAAAATAATACTAAATCAACAAAAAATGAATTAAATAAATTAAAATTACTAATTGGAAAAATGGAAAATAATTATGTCAATTTATTAAAAAATTTAAGTAAAAAAATAATAAAACCTAAAAATTTAATAATAAGACCTGATGATCAATTTCTTCAAAGTAAAATAAAATAAAAAAAAATATAAAATATTAAGTAAATATTTTTTTAATTATAAATAAATAAATTACAAAACAAAAAATTAAAAATTAATTATTATATTTATATAAAATACCAGGAGAAATATTATAAATTTTTTCATTTCGATTAAAACTTAAATGTTTTTCTATATTTTTAATATGATAATATGCAGGTCCAGGTACTTTAAATTCATATTTTTTTTTCTTCCATCTTGGAGAAGATAATTTCATTATTTCTTCTTTTGGAATTTCATAAGTAAATTCAAAAGGTTTTTGATTATTAGTATCAATTTTTTCTCCTAAATCAAATTTAATATTTGTAACTATTAATTTTGTTGAATTATTTTTTCTAAAATGTCCATTTTTTATTTTTGATTTTTTAAAATGACTATTTATATTATCATCATTATGACTTTTATTAATTTTATTATCTAAAAATTCTTTTATAATATCATTATCAGTTTTAATATTTAATTCTTTTAATTTATCAATTCTTTTCTTAATTGGTTTTTTAAAAACTGGAGATTCACTTTTAAAATATTTTATTATTTTTCTATTATTAAAATAACTTCCAGGTCCAGGATTATTATTATAAATAATTTTAAACCTTGTAATTTTTGAATTAAATAAATTATCTTGTTTATAACTTTCACTATTTAATTTAACTGGATTATAAGTACAAGGCTCAGGTTTTTTTTCTTCAAAAATATTTTTTATTGAACTACTTTTTTTATTATATAAACTTTTACCAAATAAACTTTTTTTTATATTATCATATAAAGAATTTATTTTATTTATTTCATAATCACAAGGTCCAGGTTTGAATTTTTCATAATATAATTTTTCTTCTATATTATTAAATCTATTTTCTTTTGATAAAAAACCATTTAAATAACCTTTTGAAGAAAAAGATTTAAATGTTTTTAAAAAAGTCGATTGGAAATTATATGTTCCTGGACCTGGAGTCTCTGAATTATTATATAGATTATTTTTATTCATATCAAATCTGTCTATTGTTGATGAAAAACCTATTGAAGGAAAATTTGTTGAATTTGATTCATTTGTTTCATATGTTTCATTTAATTTTGAAATTTGAGTCTTGCTTGATTTCGAATTTTTAATTGAATATGATTTTTTGTCTTTTTTCATTATTTAAGTTTAATTTAATTTAAAAAAAAATATAATTAGAAATAATGTTAAATTAACAAAATGATTATTAATTATTTTTAAAATTGTTAATACTTAAATTTTATAGGAAAATAAGAATTTTTAAATTAATGATTATTATTTAATAAATAAAAGATATTAAAGGATTTTTAATTATAATAGATGTTTATAAACATTTATAATATATTTTAATAAATGAAAATATTGATTTAAATTATAATTATGATGATTAATAAAATCAAAACAATAAATAAAAAAAACTCAATAAGTCAAAATTTTTTTTTATAAGAATGTTTACAAAAAAAAGTATAATATTCATTTTTTTATAAATAAAAATTAAATACAACACATTTATCCTTATACATCCTTTTCTTACAAATAATTCAAAAATAAATTTTTTTTAAATCTTAATAATATTATCTTTAAACAAATCATTATGATTTTGCAATCCTAAAATAAACTTAATTAAAATTTTAGAATTCAAATTAAAAAACTTAAAATATTTTCCTTGTTCAGGTTTTAAATATTGTTTACTTTCCCATCCTCCATTAAAATTCCCAGTTTTTCTTCCATCTTTATAAAAACCATACCTAATTTCATAATTAATAATTTTTATTCCAACACCATTTTGTTTTCCATTTTCCCAAAAACCAACATAACAATTTAATTTATCAAAACTCCAAACATAAATACCAAAACCATGTTTAATTCCATTTAAATAATTCCCACAATAATATTCAGTATCATTCCATAAAAATTCTCCAAAACCATTCATTAAACTATTTTTAAATTCTCCAATATAAATTGAATCATTTGAATATTTCATTAAACCATATCCATTTAATTTATTATTTTTCCATTCTCCAAAACATAAAGTACTATCAGGCCATCTATATAATCCAATTCCATTTTTTAAACTTTTATTAAATTCTCCTTGATAGAAATTATCATCTTCCCAAATTTCCATTCCAATTCCTGAAAGATGATTTTTTTCCCAATTATCACCTTCAGTTTTAACATTATCTTTTATATAGTAACCATAACCTTTTGGAATATTATCTTTATATTCTCCTATAAACATTGATTTTTCTATTTGAGAATCTATAAATTCTGCTATTCCATTTATTTTTGAATTTTTGAAATTTGCTTTTAAAATACTTTTATCTTTCCATTTTATTATTCCAAATCCTTCTTTTTTTCCTTCTATGTGATTACCATAAAATTTATAATTTTTTTTTTTATATAAAAAATATCCTTTTGGTTGTTTACTTATATCAATTGATGATATTTGAGAATAAAATGATGAAGAACTTAAACCTTGAATACTATTAAATGATATATTTTTTTTATTTGGATTTCTATATGTTGAAAATATATTTATTCCTTCTACACTTACTTTCATATCTTCATCTTCATCTTCATTTTCTTTTATATCATTTAAATCATTTTTTTCTGTTTCTTTTCTTTCTGATGTTTCGTTTATTGTTTCTTTTGTTATTGTATTTGTTGGTATTATTTCACTGTGATTTCTTTTTATTTTCATTTTTTTATTTAATATTTCTTCTTTTTCTTTTAAATTCTTCTTTTTTTCTATTAAATTTTTTTGAAATATTCTTTGAATTTGGTTTATGCTTTCGTTAAGTGCTTCTATGCTTATTATTCTTTCTTTATCAAAATATTTATCATTTAATTCTGGAATAGAATTCATATTTGATATTTCTGATTTTAAATTTTTTTTTGATACTTTCTTACTTACTACTGCTGTTGATTGAGATGTTATTTTGTGATTAACTTGATTTAATTTTTCTATTTTTTGTTTTATATTTGAATTTATGTTAACATTAGAGTTTATTGTTTCAAATTTATTAAATTCACTTTGATTTGGATTAATATAAATTACATTATTTTTTCCATCCATATTATATTCTTTTGTATTTTTATAACAGCATATAATATTACATTTTTCTAGTTTGTTTCCCATTATTTTTTAATCGGATGTTAAAAAAATTAAAATATAAAAGTAATAAATAAAAAAATAAGGAGTTTATGATTTAATAAAATTAATATAATTTAGTTAATTTTTTATGAAATAATTCAATGAATTATTATCTTTATTAATTAATTTATTGACCAAATATTCTTTTCAAGATATAAATTGAATGATTCAAATTAAATAATTATTTAAATTAATTATAAGTTATTTTTATAATACTTTTTTTCATAAAAAAATACAATTATTTTTAAATAATAAGATTTTCAGTCAATCAATTATTACAAAATTTGAAAATAAAATAGAAATCTAATTAAAATAAATATTTTACTTATTTAAATTATCACTTCTCTCATCTTCAGAAACAAAATCTCCCATAATATTACTTTCAATTACTTTTTTTACAATAAAAAAATCTAAACATTACAAAACATATAAATAATACTAAATAATAATTAAAATTAAAAACCAAAATGTATAACTAGACTATTTATAATGACGTTCTATATAAGAATGATATTTATCTTCTCACACTTTTTGAAAATAAGCATTAAAATAAAATCTTTTATCAAAATAAAACTTTTTACAAAAACTACTCCATTATTATCTTTTCTATATTCATACACCTTGAGTAGAATTTCCATCTTTTAATAATAAATTTTTAATATTAGAATTACATTTAGTTTTATATTCAATAATAATTTTAATCCATCTTTAAAAATTCATAATGTCTATCATTTTTATATTGACTTATATGAACTTTTTCATCAATTAATTTAATATTTTATTATCTTGATAATTTTAAACTATTATTCATTAGATAAGTATATGATGATCATAGGAGAAAATAAATAATTTAATAATATATGAATATTTTCATCATCTTCATAATTTAATTAATAAAATATTTAAGAAGATTGACATGAATTAAATTTTTCTTTGTTTTTTTTCACTTTGAATTATATTATATCTTTCTTGTAAATCTTTAATAAAAAAACTTGTTTCTCTAAATGAATATTCATTTGTAAATATTAATATTTTAAATTATTCTTTTATCTTATATTATATGATTTTTTAATTGATTTATTATTCTGATGTATTAAATAATGAATAAAAATTTTGAAAATTTGTTCTAATTTTTAATATTATCTCTTAATCAATCTTTATTTATTTATTTTATTATTTGAAAAAAATTTTTTTTTCACTTATTAATTTATAAACTGAAGTTTTTTATAAATTATCTAGTAATAATATATCATAGATATGAAAAGCTATTTTTGGTCTTGTTGATATTATATTATAATTTAAAACTTTTTTTGAGGAAGATATGCAAATTCAATATTTTTTCTCATTCATTGATTCAATTACAATAATTGGATAATCATTTTTTGATTTT
>Ga0256407_10009500_pt1 | contig 13916 bp, 8 predicted proteins | sample RumenRJG_04DNA_FD_193489 | JGI IMG/M metagenome (GOLD analysis project Ga0256407, IMG submission 193489) | Bovine rumen microbial communities from Lethbridge, Alberta, Canada - RJG_04 | ecosystem: Host-associated > Mammals > Digestive system > Stomach > Rumen | place: Canada: Alberta | collected... | reverse complement strand
GTCATCTGTGATTACACAATGATCGGACAGGACGGGTACATTAAAGGTGCTCCGCCCTTTGTCATAGAGATTCTGTCACCCGCGACCAGGAGCAAAGATCTGCTGCTGAAAGCCTACAAGTATCACGCTGCAGGTGTACAGGAATACTGGATCGTGGATCCGGAGAACAGGCAGGTAACTGTTTACGATTACAGCAAAAATCCGGATGGTACTGTGAGTACCGGATACAGTTTTGCGGAAACTGTCCCGGTCGGAATCAGCAAAGGATCCTGCGCCGTTGATTTTTCAATTATCCAGACAGCACTGGAAAAAGTCGGGATGTAAACCGGAAAAACCAATCAAAAAACCAAACGATAAAAAATCAATCAAAAAAACCAAACGATATAAAATCGATCAAAAACCAATCGAAAAAAACCAATCGAAAAAAATCAAACGATATAAAATCGATCAAAAACCAATCGAAAAAAGCCAAACGATATAAAATCAACCAAAAACCAATCAAAAACCAATCGATAAAACACAATCGGAAATAATCAATAAAGACAAAACACCAGAGATTTTAACCTGTTCCCGGGGATTCCCGGCGCATCCCGCTGAAGATTCATGATACTTCAACATGGGCTTGTGCATAGGATAGCCATAGGCTGATATTTGTTATAGGTTAAAGAAGCCTCCGTTTTTAAAGCCATGAAGAAAAAAAGCAGTAAAGAGAATAATAAAGGGAATAATAAAGTCAATAAGGCCATCAAAACTGCCGAAAAGCAAACAGAAAACCGGTCAATGCCCCAAAATCCCGCGGCGGAGCTGGAGCAGTATCTCAAGAGCAGGATGGACAGCCTGACCTACCGCAGCCTGATCAGCACGATCCAGGTCACTGAGAGCAAAGACGGGAAGGGCCTGAACGTGACGATTGTCCCGGAAGGGGAGGTCGTCTCTTTCGGCACGATCAATATCGACCTGAAAGGCATTGACAGCGAGTCCAAGTGGAAAAAGAGAAAGAAGGGAATCTTCGGAAATGTGAAAGGGTATCATCCCGGGATCAGACCGGAGTTTTCCAGGGCAGTCACGAACGAGGTCAATGCCGCGCTGCACGCATGGAGGGAGCAACATCCTTTTTCTGATGAGATGAGAAAAGCTCTTTCTTCCCGGGACGCGGCAGGGTTTCTGAGTGCCCGCAGGATAGATACTCTACGCTTTCTGGCAGGCAAAAAGCAGTTTGAAGTGCTGAGCACATATTTCACCGCAGGTACCGTGGAGGTGGAGTTTAAAGGATTCCCCTACAAAGCTGTGTGCGACGCGAGGACAGGAAAAACAGGCTTTTCCTTGTCAAAGGCGGACTGGCTCTATGAGCGGTTCTCCGGCCTGATGAAGGAAATCGGAACCAGGGACGCCATCAGAACCTATCTGGCGGAAAAGGAGATCCCGGCGGATATAACTTACGGGGGGAAACCTGGAAGCTTCCGGATTGCCTTCCGCTTTGATCTGGGCGCGGAAACGGAAACCGTGGCTATCGAATCAGCCTATAAGAGAATCGTCCTGGCCGCCTACAGAGCTGCCAGGGACAGGGCCTCCCGCAGGGAAAAGGAAACGGCAGCGCTTCTGAAGACCTGTCCTTATTACGGCACCTATCTGGCCCAGGCTGCTGTGACCTGTATTGAAGAGAACGGGGGACGGCTGACAAAAGCCCAGCTCGCCAATCTCCTGCGCGGGACCAACGTCTCGGAGGATTATGTTTTGGGGAAATTTGCAGGCAAGTACAACCTTATCCCCAAAGCGGAAATCGCTCAGGCTCTGGATGTTCTGATTCAGTTCGGCATTCTCCGTGAGCGGCGCGTGCATGGGCAGTACCAGGATTATTATGTCTGCCATGTCACGGCGGAAGGGAAACTCTTCGAGAGCCTGCAGAAAGACCCGGCGCCCAGAAAGAATCCGGTCACAGAGCAGGAACATCATCTCGTTTTCAAGGCGGTCAGAGATGATATACCCATGCTTTCCGCAAGGGAAAAGCAGAGACTGCTCAGGGCTGCCGTGGAAAAGCCCGGCATTTTTCTCACGGATCCGGCACTGATTCTGGACTGCATGGAGAAAATGGGGGATTTTGCCGCTGATTATCTGACAGAATATTTCAAAGAGGCTGGCAACAGGAATAACAGGAGGATCCTCAGGCTTCTCCTGAATGCGGCTTCCGGGAAAGGGAAGGAACTCCCCAAAAACGGCGTCGAGGCCATGCGGGAGAGAAAAGAGAAAAAGCGGCGGGAGAAGGAGGAGGCAGAGCGAAGGGACAGACGACTCTTTGAACTGGTGCTGACAGGGATTCCCGATAATTATGTGGACCTCTATCCTGCGGCCAGGGCCATGCACCGCCAGTTTGTGCTCCATATAGGACCGACCAATTCAGGCAAGACTCACGACGCGATCGAAGAACTCATGCGGGCAGAGACCGGGATCTATCTGGCTCCCCTGCGCCTTCTGGCCTATGAGCAGTATGAGAGGCTCAACCGCGCGGACTGTCCCTGCTCCCTGGTGACCGGGGAGGAACAGTACCTGATCGAAGGAGCCCGGCACCAGTCTTCCACCATTGAGATGCTCAGTCTGAAGACATACTACGACGTGGCTGTGATTGACGAGGCCCAGATGATCGCGGACAGATCCCGCGGGGGTGCCTGGACGGCTGCCATTATGGGAGTCTGCGCGGAGACGGTGCATATCTGTGCTGCCCCGGACGCGGAACAGCGCCTGATTCAGATCATCAGGGACTGCGGCGATGAGTATAAAGTCGTCCGCCACAGGAGAATGACACCTCTGGTGTATGAGGAGCAGATCGTCTCCTTCCCGGAGGACGTACAGCCGGGAGATGCCCTGATCGTTTTTTCCAGACGCAACGTTCACGCGGTTGCGGCCCAGCTGCAGAAGAGGCATAGAAAGTGCAGTATCATTTACGGAGCGCTGCCCTATGACGTGCGCCACAGACAGGCGGAGCTCTTCGCGTCCGGGCAGACCGAAGTGGTGGTGGCTACGGACGCGATCGGAATGGGCATGAACCTGCCCATTCGGCGCGTGGTCCTGATGGAGACCGTCAAATACGACGGTTTTATAAGACGCCATCTGAATTACGGAGAGATCGCCCAGATCATAGGAAGGGCGGGAAGGTACGGCATTTACGACACAGGATACGCGGCGACCGCCAACGGGGATGAAAAGGTGGGAAGAGCAGTCGACAGACGTCTGCCGCCCATCGATAAAGCCGTGATCGACTTTCCGGAAACACTTCTGACTGTGGACGCGTCCATTCTGGACCTGATCAGGAAGTGGGAACAGGTCGTGCCGGCAGAGGGATGGGAAAAGGAATCCATCGAGCAAATCCTCCGCCTGGCGGAGATGACAGAGAATCTCAAGGCCCCCAAGCGCCTTGCCTACGACTTTCTCACGGTGCCTTTTGAGGACGATAATAATGAACTTCTGGAAATCTGGTATGAGATTTTTGAAAAAGAAGTCAAAGGTGAAAAATACAGTATTTATGAAAGGGTCAAAGCGATGGTGCTGAAAAGTCCTTCCGCTTATGATGCCATCGACGCCCTCGAGCAGCAGCACCGCGTGCTGGATCTCTATTTTGCCCTGGCCCGCAAATTTCAGCAGGATGAAGATACGCTGGAATTTATCATGGAAAAAAAGAGGGAATGCTCGGAGAGGATCATGAGAGTGCTGGACAAACAGGGATTCAAGGAGAAAAGGTGCAAATCCTGCGGAAAGATGCTGCCCTGGAACTACCCCTACGGTGTGTGCGAGCGCTGCTGGAGACGGCAGGGATGAGAATCTTTCAGCCGCAGTTTCAAGATAGCAGATAAGTGTGCGAGCGTTGCCGGAGCAGGCAGGGTTGAGGAAAAAAATGAAATGGAAGGGGACGGCTCCGGGAAGGGGATGGTTCTGTGTCTCCACAGAATCGTCCCTTTCCGGGATGATCCGTAAAACAAGGGAGGAGTAGGAGAAAAGATGAAAGAATACAGAATCGCAGTGGTTGCCGGCGACGGAATCGGCCCCGAAGTTATGGCGGAATGCAAGAAGGTACTGGCGGCAGCGGCGGAGATCGATGGCGGATTCAGGTTCGATTTTACCGATTTTCCCTGGGGCTGCCAGTATTATCTCAGGACCGGACAGATGATGCCGGAGGACGGCATCGAGATCCTGCGCGGATATGACGCCATCCTGCTGGGTGCAGTCGGTTATCCCGGGGTGCCGGACAATATCTCTCTTCGGGACCTTCTCATCCGGATCCGTCACGATTTTGACCAGTACATCAATCTTCGCCCGGTCAAATTACTCAAGGGTGCCGACTGCCCTCTCAAAGATGTGAATATTAAAGACGTCGATATGACCTTTATCCGCGAGAACACAGAGGGCGAGTATTCCGGCCAGGGAGCCTGGCTCTATAAGGGACAGCCGGGCGAAGTGGTCATCCAGGACAGCGTCTTCTCCAGAAAGGGAACCGAGCGCGTCATCCGCTATGCCTATGAACTTGCAAAGAAAGAGGGCAAGACCCTGACCAGCATCAGCAAGGCCAACGCCCTCAACTATTCCATGGTCTTCTGGGATCAGATCTTCCGTGAAGTCGGACAGGACTACCCTGAAGTGGAGACTCATTCCCTCCTGGTGGACGCCGCCTCCATGTTCATGGTCAAGGATCCCTCCCGTTTCCAGATCGTGGTCACCTCCAACCTCTTCGGTGACATTCTCACTGACCTGGGTGCCGCCATTGCCGGCGGCATGGGCCTGGCGGCGGGCGCCAACCTGAATCCGGAAAGGAAATATCCCTCCATGTTTGAACCCATCCACGGATCGGCGCCCGACATAGCGGGAACGCAGACTGCCAACCCTCTGGCGGCAATCTGGTCAGCCTCCCAGCTGCTGGATTTCTTTGGTCACGAGGATCTTGGCAGGAAAATTCTGGATACCATGGAGGACATGCTGACAAACCACAGGGAATCACTTACCCCTGACCAGGGCGGCAGTGCGACGACCTCTGCCTGCGGCGATGCTTTTGTGGAGTTATTAAAAAGATAGTTAACCCATGTATAAAGCCTGTGGCCGGAAAAGACGGTTAACGCATTGCCACAGCATGTGAGAATGCATCGACTTAAAAAAAACAGCCCGGAGCATCCCTGAATAAGGGACGTTCCGGGGAATCTCCGGGACAGAATCATCCTCATGCATGGATCATGGAGCTGCGCAGCGACTTATCCTCACGCATGAATCATGGAGCAGCGCAGGGCTGTTTTCACGCGCGAATCATGGCGTAGCGCTTGCTTCCCAGCACGCGCAGCATATGTGCCATGGGGGTGATATTTCCGTCGAACTTATAGGACATTGTATGTGTGGCGGCTCCGCTGGACAAGGCAGTTCCGCGTGTGTGCGCAGTGACGGGTGTCTGCATCTGCCAGCTGTTCACATTGTGGAAGACCACCGCAGGCATCTGATAGCCAAAGGCTTCAAAAAGTTCCCGGGCATTTTCATACACGGTTTTGTCCGCATTGCGCATGCACCGGTTGAATTCCATGTCTGAAAAAATGTAGATTACCTTGGGGAGTTCTTCCTGAGAGGCATCATATTTTACGGCTGTCTCCAGAATCAGATTGAATACTGCTTCCAGGTTTGTACTCCATCCCCAGGGCAGTGTCGATAAGTATCTCAGTCTGTCTGCCAGAGAAGCCCCGTGGATTTCTACCAGGTGAGGATTGCTCTCAAATGTGATCAGGTGATTATGAAAAAGGCCTTTGCACCTCTCGGCGCAATATAAGCCCATGGCCTGGGAAATCAGTGCAGGAACCGGACCTTCCGTATTCCAAAGACGACAATACATAGAACCGGAAGTATCCACCACGGATATGGCATTTTCGTCACCGACAGCACCGGGAAGGAGCTCCCACAGCAGTTCAAGGACATTCTTACCCTCAGGGAGTGTCTGAAAACTGTTGTTTTTAAAAAATGGCCTCAGCACTTCATAGGGAAACAGTGTTTCCGTGTGCATCTGCTTTTCTCCACAGGAGACATCCATCAGATAATCATTAAATCGATGGCAATCGGTTTTCATAAAGGCAGTGCGGTATTTCAGCATTGCCTGGGCAGGCACCGCTTCGTAGTTGATTTTTTCAGGTCGCTTTGCGGTCAGGCTGCGCTCCACCAGGCCGATGCGGGCACGAAGAGCGGTTACCAGAGTGCGATATTCCCTCTGCTTCATTCCCAGGGCATTGATTAGGCGCGCCGCAGTCCTGCGTGTGCGGGGGCTGGAAGCGTTGTCTGAAGGCAGCCATTTTGCCAGGAGAGAAATATGAGCGTCTTCTTCACCTGCCTGACGGCGCTCCAGAGCTGCTTTGTCCTCAGCCAGCTGTTTCTGAATGACTTTGACAGCTTCTTTTTCCGCGGGTGTTTTCAGAAGGCAGAGCAGATCATCCCAGCGCCCGAATTCTGCGATATAAGCTACGTTCTTTCGGGCGGATTCCGGCCATGTAAAGGCTACATGACGGAGCAGTGTACGGAAGAGCTTCCTCTCTCCCATTCCGCCGCGGATGTCACGCAGATGGAAGAGCAGCTTCATGGCAAGATCCGGAGTTTCGATGTAGGCTCTCTCGAACAGATTGATCTGTTCAGAGGGTCTGCGATACCGCATACCGCCGGCCACTGCAAAAAAATCCAGGCAGGCGTCGCCGGTGCTGCCATGTGTCTTCGCGCCGTTCAAAGTGCGGGTATAATTGGCTTCTGTTTTCAGATGATCCAGATAACTCATTTCTTTCTTCTTTCCTCCTTTCCTCCGTGCTGACGGCATTTCAGCCGCCGCGAGGATGACGATCCACGCCTCTTGAAAGTGCCCGGAAAGGCGTTTTCCCGGGAGTGATCTGTCCGGATCATGCGTTTTCGCCGCTGCATGATTCCGGCAGCAGACAGCCGCTGTACCTCCTTCGCCCTCAGAGGGACACGCACACGATGGGCATCCCAGCCCTCATGCCGCTGCAGCCTGCCTGCGGAGGACCTTTATCGCCCCCCGATACCTTTTTCGATTTGTGTATTGCCTTCCTCCCCGTTTCGGGAATAAGTATCTTCTTCCCCTTTACGAAGAAGACTCTTCTCTCCTGTTTCGGAAAATGTCTACGCTCCTATTTCGGAAAATGCCTTCTTTCCTGTTTTGGAAATAATAGTTTTTTCTCCTGTTTTGGAACGACTGTTTTCTTCCTGATTTCCAGGAAAAATAGTCTTCTTTCTTCTTTTGGGAAAAAGATGTGGCAGAGAATGCTTTGCGGTGAGTGGATCCAGGTCAGTCCGCCGGCCATGTTTGGAATGACCGCCCTTTGTACCGTTCCATTTCCTCGGGGCTGATCCACGGCTGGTTTTCTGCTCTGTCTCAAACTGCATCGCTTTGCACGCCGGTCGTGGCGGGCGCCATGATGAACGCAGTAAAATCACCGGGAGTAGGGATCAGACGCTGAGTTTGATTTAATCGATCCGATTTTTACCGCCAGATTACCATTTCGACTTTACCTCTCATTCCGGAGCGGTTATAGTGCATGGTCAATGGGTGCCGCACGACCTGGGCCTTACCTTTTCCTCAGGTGTACCCTGTTCACGCGTTTCCTCTTAAGAATAATCTCCCATTATTGGCGGCGCTGCTGTATGCGCCTGCACCCGGCAGGAAATCCCTTGTTCACCGAAGTCGGTTCTCTGCCAGACTTCTTCGGCGGGAATTGTTTTGTTCCCTGTCGATGAGAATTGTATTGTCCCATCTCATCGGGAATTGTTTGTTCCCTGTCGATGAGTTAATGGTATCAGAGAGTTTTTTGCATGTCATTGAACCTGTGGTTTAAGTTTGGGCTCTTGAAAACCGCCGTGTAAGCCGGGCCTTTTTATACCAGCGGTTTAATGACTTTTTGGTGAAACATCGAGTATAATGAAAAAAGACGTGGAAAGTGCCCCCACATTCAGCTGATAAACGCTGTATCTCATGGGGAAAAACATTAAATAATCAACAATCACAGAAATCAAAAGTCTGAAAATCCAAAGTCTCACAATAAGAAAATCCAAAGTCCCACAATAAGAAAATCCAAAGCTCCAAAATAAGAAAATCCAAAATCCCACAATAAGAAAACCAAAAAGCAATAAAGCCTATAGAAGTCAAATAATCCTCCTGTGACAGAGTCAGACGAACAATGATTGTTACAGGAGCCGGAAGAATTTTTTTGAGAGGGGGAAAAACAAGAATTCATTCGGAATTAGTTTTCAAAAAACACCTGCTGTATAGTTTTATACTAGAAGAAATGGGAGGTGCATAAGATGATGATGACTAAAGTGAGTTTTCCGGTGATTGACCTGCAGCAGACGGGGCGCAACATCGAGCGCTGCCGCCGCGAAGCGGGCATGAGCGTGCGGGAGCTGCAGACCTACTTCGGGTTTGAGTACCCGCAGGCCATTTACAAATGGCAGCACGGAGAGTGCCTGCCCACAGTGGATAATCTCCTGGCGCTGTCCAGGATCCTCCACGTGAGGATGGAAGACCTCCTGGCCTATGAGGACCAGGAGGTCATTTTTTTGGGGAAAATTGGGAATGATTCTGTTTTGCCACGGAGGATGATTCTGTTTTGCCACGGAGGATGATTCTGTTTTGCCACGGAGGATGATTCTGTTTTGCCACGGAGGATGATTCTGCTTTGCCATTGGGAATAATTCTGTTTTGCCACGGAGGATGATTCTGTTTTGCCACGGAAGAAGATTCTGTTTTGTCACGGAAGATGATTTTGTTTTATCGCGGAGAACGGTTCTGAATGTTTCACCGGAGCCGTCTTTTTGATCCCTTTAATATTTAACTTAGTATTTCATCTCTCAGAAACAGGAAGTTGTTTTTGAGTGTCAGAACAGGATGGAGCCTTCCCCTGCGGACCAGATCCTGGATATTCTGGCGGGTACAGTGCAGGAGTTCGGCGGCAGTAGAAGTATCAATGACATTATTCTGGATATAGGAGCGGAAATCTCCCTGAGTCAGGGGGACTTCCGTTCCTTTTTTTCGAAGATCTTCTGCTGAAATGCAGTTCTTTTCGCCAAGACGCACACCGTGTCCTCCCGCTGTCAGCGAGAGTCGGGAAACAGAGTTCCGATAGAGTGAAAGGCTCACCAGCTGTTCCTTATGGAGAGCTGCTTCCGGGAAAAGCTCGTCATCGGAGAGTCGGCGAATCATTCCGTCACGGAAAAAGAAGAGAAAATCATTGCAGCAGGTTTTGGAGTGGGCTTGTGCGGGAAGGAAGGACAGGATTGACTCCTGCAGGCGTTTTTCTAGTTCGTTTGGCATGTTGTCTTCTCTCAGAGGAACGAGAAAGCAGTCATCCTGAGCACACCTCCCCCCGGCAAGAACCAGAAGGCGAAAAGGATCATAACTGTCTAATCCGTTATCCCTCAGGATCATTCCCAGGTTCTGACGGTCCGGAGGTATGATTCTCAGCTCTGCCCATAGCCTGCTGGAATCGGGATCCAGACTTTTTTTTCCGCGTTTAACAAAGGAGGAGATAAGAAGAGGTGCTTCCCACTCGTCCACTCCGTCGCAGATTTCTATATGGAATTCATCAGCTGCCGGATAGTAAAGCAGCCATGCCAGGTCGCGGTCCTTTGCAATGGACGCGTCACGAATTGCGAAAATCTTCATAGTATTCCCATCTCTTCCAGATCATCTCCCAGATTGCATCTCTCCATGGACCGGGAAGTGCGCCCTCCAGACCATCAAAAAGATACTCACGGGATTCTTTTGTCAGGCATCCGGAAATCCTGCGGTATTCCTCCGGAATCAGCCTGAGGTTATCTGCTGCTGAATGTGACCCCACAAAGCATTGGATTCTGTTGTCAGACAGGGGATCTGCCCCGGCCAGTTGTTTCTCTTCATGTGCAGAAAAATACAGTGACAACCCGTGATCAAACAGAGGCGCAAGCCGTACGGTCTTCTGAGAACGATTGCGCAGTACCTCCATATTGGCACCGTGGCGGTCCCGGTTCAGGATCAGAAAATCGATAATCAACATTTGATAAAGGTATTCTGCCCATCCCTGTCGGATGCAGAACTCCAGAGGGTTTTCCCCTTGTACCTTCTCCATTTGATAATAAGCATCCAGTGCGATCTTGCTGTCGCCTGCTTTTTTAAAATCCTCAGATCTGCAAAGCCAGGTAATATATTCCTGTTCATCAATGATTACCTTTGCATGAAGGAGTTGGTAAGAGAGATGAGGGATTTTCAACAATGTCAGGAGTCTGTCTGCAATAATCTCATTGATACATTCATGACCGACGATACCGTGCCAGGCATCGTAATCAGACAATTTATAATACCAATGCACACCTTTTCTTGTCTCTGAGGCTTTCAGAAAGGAACCGGCAGTTCCTGAGGAGCGACGAGTCTTCGTCCAGTCCAGATAACGCAGATCATTCAATTGTGTATTGACTTTCCGGTCTATCATCGTTCTTCATTTCTCCTGTATAAGATTAAATCAAGTAAAGATTAGCATAAATCTTGTCGTATGACAAGTTTATTGAAATTCTGTTAAACAAGATAGAACGCTTAATGCGGAGTTAAAACCTAAACAAAATATCACGGAATATATAAAAATACGACTTTGGACAAATAAAAGGACATCCTCGCTCTATACCCACATGATCTTCCCCGCTTTCGGACTGTGAGGAACTGAATGATAGAGTGGCTGACGGATAAAATACCTCGAACGCGGTGACTGTGAACTGTAACGTGACGGTTTAATTCATTGCAAAAAAGTTGAAAAAGCCTTGACTTTTTGCAGAGAGAATGCCGCTGTACAATACAATTACAGAAAGGAAAAAAATAAGAAAAAGGAAAAAGGAAAAAAGAGACACAGGAAAAAGGAAAAAGAAAAAAGGAAGAAAAAGGAGAAAAACATCATGGCTGACTATCTCAGAAACATTGTGAAATTGCAGAAACAGGGCAAACCCGTTGGAATCTATTCCGCCTGCACGGGAAATCGTCTGGTACTTGAGGCGTGCATGCGTCACGCCCTGAAGACCGGCACAGTTCTGCTGATCGAGTCAACAGCAAACCAGGTCGACCAGTACGGCGGGTATACCGGAATGAAGCCCGCAGACTTCATGGAGATGTGCAAAGAGCTGGCAAGGGAAGTCGGGATGCCCATGGACCGCATCATCCTGGGCGGCGATCATCTGGGTCCTCTTACCTTCGCCGGTTATGATGAGGAGAAAGCCATGTCTGAGGCGCGGGAGCTGATCCGCCAGTATGTGGCAGCCGGCTTCACCAAGATCCATATCGACACCAGCATGAAGGTCGCCAGCGATGATCCCGATACCCGCCTGGCGGATGAAGTGATCGCCCGCCGCGGTGCCGAACTTGCAAAGGTTGCGGAGGATACCTACGCAGAACTTAAAAAGCAGAATCCCGAAGCCGTGCATCCTGTCTATATCGTCGGCAGTGAGGTGCCGATTCCCGGAGGATCCCAGGATGCGGTGGACCAGGGTGTGCAGGTCACAAAAGTCTCTGATTTCAAGGCCACGGTAGAGACATTCAAAAAAGCTTTTGCGGAACATGACGTCGCGGATGCATGGAATTATGTCATCGCTGTTGTCGTTCAGCCCGGCGTTGAAGAGAAGGATGCCGGCTGCACCGAGTATATCAGGGAGAAGGCAAGCCTATCACACAGGTTATACCTCGATTATGATCGACGGATCGAAACTTCCCTTTGAGGACAATATCGCCCTGACCCGCCGCGTCACGGATGCCTGCCATCCCGGCGGTATCCCCGTCGAGGGAGAGCTGGGGCGCGTCGGCGGCAAAGAGGATGACCTTGAAAACGCGGACGAGAATCCCTACACCAATCCTGAAGAAGCTAGAACTTTTGTGGAAAAGACTAATGTTGACTTTCTGGCAGTGGGAATCGGAACCAGCCACGGCGTCTACAAGGGCGTACCCAGGGTCAATGTGGAGCGTCTCTCCGAAATCCGCGCACTCGTAGATATACCCCTCGTTCTGCACGGCACCAGCGGCGTACCGGACGAACAGGTGCGCGACTGCGTGAGCCGCGGCATCTGCAAAGTCAACTACGCGACGGATCTGCGCATCGCCTTCACAAAAGGCGTCAAGGCCTATATGCAGGAAAACCCGGATGCCTTCGATCCGAAAAAATACTCCGCCAGGGGTATGGAAGAAGTAAAGGCTTATGTCATGCAGAAGATGGAAGTGGTCGGAAGCATCGGAAAAGCAACAAACTGAACCGGCTCTACCGCAGAACACTTCTGAAATAATAACAGGACGGAATGAAACAAAGAGAAAGCTCCGAGTCCCCGTTGACTCGGAGCTTTCTCTTTGTTGACTCTTTCCTCTCAACAGAGTTGAGAGACAGTGGGAGACAGCTTCGGAGACGCAGAACCGTCCCCCGTCTCCCCCTAATACTTGGGGGGGCCTCTTTATAGCAGTTTTGTGGAGACAGGTGTTTTTGGAGACGAAGATTTTTCCTGTTCCCGATTTCTGGTCAAAACCGCGATTTAGAACATTGACACTTCGGGATAATCCATGCTACACTGCGTTAAACCGTTGAAGAAGAGTGAGTAAGCAATTCTTCCTTCATTCCAGAGAACTGCAGGTGCTGAGATTGCAGTATGAAGCGTATTGCCGAATGGACTTCTGAGGGCGACCTGAAATACAGATTTGTAAAGTATGGGAGACGGAGTGATGGACCTCCGTAAGCAAAGTTCAGCATATGTTGGTATGCAGCTTTTTTTATAGATGATGTATACCTATGTATGGCAGAGTGGGCGCGAAACAGCGTCAAGCCGGGTGGCACCGCAGGATGATATTTATCAGCCTGTCCCAGCAGCAAATGTATAAAGCTGCAGGGACAGGCTTTTTTTGCGCGCAGCAATGAGCCATGCACGTACAAATCAAAAAACGGTCGCGTCGAGCTCGCTCGAAAGCGAAAGGATTTTGATTTGTACGTATACGGCGAACGCCGCGACAGTGAGCAGCCGAAGGCTGCGAACCTGTCGGCATGGCGAATTGCGGACCGTAAAGAAACATGCACGTACAAATCAAAAAACGGTCGCGTCGGGTACGCTCGAAAGCAATCGTACAAACTAGTTCCTGTCCCGGAAGAAACCAGTCTCAGCGCCAACGCGCTTCAATTTAATCCCATCGCGGAATATCGCCAATTTCAAAGCACTTATACGCAATGCTTTGAAATGAGATTTCTGCTCGGGTGTTTCAGCGCTAACGCGCTTCAACGAAAGGAGAAAAACTATGGCAGACAAGAAGGTTCCTTATAAGATTTATCTCAACGAAGATGAGATGCCCAAGAGCTGGTATAATCTGCGCGCGGATATGAAAAATAAGCCCGCGCCGCTGCTGAATCCCGGGACACTGGAGCCGCTGAAGGCGGAGGAACTGGCACCGATTTTCTGTGAGGAGCTGGTCGCCCAGGAACTGGACGAGACGACCCCTTATATCGAGATTCCGACTGAGATTCGTGATTTCTACAAGATGTATCGTCCCTCACCTCTGGTACGCGCCTACTGTCTGGAAGAAAAACTTCAGACTCCCGCAAAGATTTACTACAAGTTCGAGGGCAACAACACCAGCGGAAGCCACAAGCTCAATTCGGCCATTGCCCAGGCTTATTACGCAAAGAAGCAGGGCCTCAAGGGTGTGACGACAGAGACCGGTGCCGGCCAGTGGGGCACTGCCCTGTCCATGGCCTGCTCCTATTTTGACCTGGACTGCAAGGTCTACATGGTCAAGGTTTCCTATGAGCAGAAGCCTTTCCGCCGCGAAGTCATGCGCACTTACGGCGCCTCTGTAGTGCCGTCTCCCTCTGATACGACCGAGGTCGGCAGAAAGATTCTGGCAGAGCATCCCGGCACGA
>Ga0256407_10009499_pt1 | contig 13916 bp, 5 predicted proteins | sample RumenRJG_04DNA_FD_193489 | JGI IMG/M metagenome (GOLD analysis project Ga0256407, IMG submission 193489) | Bovine rumen microbial communities from Lethbridge, Alberta, Canada - RJG_04 | ecosystem: Host-associated > Mammals > Digestive system > Stomach > Rumen | place: Canada: Alberta | collected... | reverse complement strand
TATTCGAGGCCGTCGGGCGAAACTTCCGGCATATCGCACAGCGCGGGACGCACCTTGTACGGACGCGCGTAGTAGTCCACGCAAAGGACCGGTTCGTACAGAAGCTGCGCCACCCGCGCCGCGTAGCTCGACGTGCAACGTATCGGATCGGTGGAGGCGACGGCCTCCATCGGCTTGCGCAATACGCGCTCGTCCGTCCGCGCCGGCGGATCTCCGGCGCAGCCGGAGACGGCGAACGCCGCCGCGAGCATATATGCGAAGTGCGCGAAGCGTTTCATCCGCGTCCTACGCGAAGAGTTTCGCGAGTTTTTCGAGTTTCGCGATCTGCGCCGAGAGTTCCGTCTCCTTCCGGCGCTGGTCGTCGACGATCGCCGCCGGGGCGTGCGCCGTGAAGTTATCGTTCGCGAGCTTCGCGCGCACGCCTTTCAGAAAACCGCGCGCCTTTTCAAGCTCCGCGGTCACGCGTTTCAGTTCCGCGGCCTTGTCCACGAGACCGTCGAGCGGCATGTATATCGTGCCGAGCTTCACGAGAGTGCCGGGCATGGCGAGTTCGCCGCCTCCGCACGACACGGCGATCGACTCCGCGCGCAACGCGGACTTCAGCGAACCTTCGTCCGCGCGCAGACGCTCCGCCGCAGCTTCGTCCGCCGCCGCGATTTCGAACGCGACCGCCCTGGACGGCGGCACGCGGTATTCGGCGCGCAGGGCGCGCCCGGCGGTGATCATCTCGCGCTTGGCTTCCACATACGCGAACGCGTCTTCCGAAAGCTTCCAGGCGGCTTTCTCCGCTTCGCCGGAAGCGCGCGGGAACGGCGCGCGCATTATGGATTCGGCGGCGGAAAGATAGCCCAGTTTGTGGGCGATCTCTTCCGTCACGAACGGCATGTACGGGTGGAGCAGACGCAGCGCGCGCCAGTAGACGGACGCGAGGACGGACAGAACGGTGCGCGAGCGGGCGGCGTCTCCGGCGTTGAACACGTCCTTCGCGTATTCGACGTACCAGTCGCAGATCTGCGTCCAGAAGAAATCGTACACCGCAAGGGCGCCGTCCTGGATGCGGTAGCGGGAAAGATGCGCGTCCATCGCCTCGCATGCGCGGTCCGCCGCCATCAGGAGGTGGCGGTCGTCGGCGGAAAGCGCGGGATCGGGGCCGAGCGCCTCAGCAAGCGCGGAATCCGCGCGGAAGGCGCGGAAGGAAAAGCCTTCGGACTTCCCGGCGTTCATTTCCATGAAACGCGCGGCGTTCCATATCTTCGTGGCGAAGTTGCGCCCGATTTCGAATTTCTCCTTATTCACCTTCGTGTCGCAGTCGAGCGACGTTATCAGCGCCATGGAGAAGCGCAGAGCGTCTGCGGAATAAGCCTCGACGAGTTCGAGCGGATCGAGCGAGTTGCCTTTGGATTTCGACATCTTCGAACCGTCCGCCGCGCGCACGATTCCGTGGATCACTATATTCTTGAACGGCGGCCTGCCCATGAAATGCATGCCCGCCATCATCATGCGCGCCACCCAGAAGAATATGATGTCCTGCGCGGTCACGAGGTCGCATGTGGGATAGTAATACTCCAGATCCTTCGTCTTTTCGGGCCAGCCGAGCGTGGAGAACGGCCACAGCCACGACGAAAACCACGTGTCGAGCACGTCCGGATCCTGTTCGAGGGCTTCCGCCGGAAGAGCGGGATTCCCCGTGGCCTTGCGCGCCTTTTCAAGCGCGGCCTCGGGAGTCTCCGCGACGAACATCCTGCCGTCGTCCGCGCCGCCCGGATTTTTCAGCGTGTAGGCCGGAATGCGGTGGCCCCACCACAGCTGGCGGGAGATGCACCAGTCCTGGATGTTCTCCATCCAGTTGAAATACACTTTCGACCAGCGCTCGGGAACGAAACGCGTCTCGCCCGATTTCACCGCTTCGATCGCGGGCTTCGCGAGAGGCGCCATTTTCACGAACCACTGTTTGGACAGCCGCGATTCCACCGTCTCGTGGCAGCGGTAGCAATGCCCCACCTGGTTGTCTATCTCCTCGATATGGTCGAGATATCCGCCCGCCTCGAGATCGGCCACGATCGCCTTGCGGCATTCCCAGCGGTCCATGCCGCAATACTTCGCGCCGGCGAGTTCGTTCATGTGCGCATCGTCGGTCATGATGTTTATCTCGGCCAGGCCGTGGCGCTTGCCCACAAGGAAGTCGTTGGGGTCGTGGGCCGGCGTTATCTTCACGATGCCCGTGCCGAACTCGCGGTCTACGTAGTCGTCGCTTATGACGGGGATTTCACGCCCGGCCAGGGGCAGGATCACGGTCTTGCCGACAAGATGCGCATAGCGGTCGTCCTTCGGATTCACCGCGACCGCAGTGTCGCCGGGCAGGGTCTCGGGACGGGTCGTCGCCACCATCACATAGTCTTTGTACGGTTCTCCCGCCACGCCTTTGGCGCTGCCTGCGACAGGGTAGCGCACATACCAGAATCCCCCGTGGTTGGGCTCGTGCTCGACCTCGTCGTTGGCGAGGGCCGTCCCGCAGCGCGGGCACCAGTTGACGATGTAGTTGCCCTTGTATACGAGACCTTCATCGTAAAGCTGGGTAAAGACCCTGGCCACCGCCCTCGAACATCCTTCGTCGAAGGTGAACCGTTCGCGGCTCCAGTCGGTGGAATTGCCGAGTTTGCGCTGCTGGTGCACTATGGTGCCGCCGTACTGCTTTTTCCACTCCCACACGCGCTCCACGAATTTTTCGCGTCCGAGATCCTGCCGCCGCTTGCCCTCCTTGCGTAGAGCCTTTTCGACCACATTCTGCGTGGCTATGCCCGCATGGTCGGTTCCGGGAATCCACAGGGTGTTGTCGCCGCGCATTCTGTGCCAGCGCACCAGAACGTCCTGGATCGTCTGGTTCAAAGCGTGGCCCATGTGCAGTATGCCTGTCACGTTCGGCGGCGGTATCACCACCGAGTACGGTTTCCCGCCGTCGTCGGGGGAGGCTCCGAAGAATCCGTTGTTTTCCCAGAAAGGGTACCATTGGGCCTCTGCGGCCTTTGCGTCGTATCTTTTGTCCATCATGTCGCTGATCCTGGATGCGGCCTCGCGCGCCTTCGCGCGGCCTTGCGTGAAGTCTTGATTTTACCATAAAACCGCCTTGCGGTCACTTCCGCAACCGGGCGCAGGCGGCTTTCGGGCGCATCTGTGTTTTTCACCCGGGCGGTTTGAGATTGGAAACAACCGGAACAACTGGAAAAAACAACGAGCGCGCACCAAAGGAAAGTTGCTTCAAATAGTTGTTTCGCATAATCAAAAAGCCAGACAGTGAACTACGCAGATGCACGCGGGCAACCGTTAGTCGATAGCAGGCAGCGGATAGCGGTCAGCCGGCGGTGCGGGGCGCAAGATGTGGCAAGGCCGCCCCGGCCTTGCAGCAAGGGCGAGGGCGCCCTTGCCACATCTCTCCGGCGGGGCCCAGCCTGCCAACTCAAACACCCAAACACCCAAAACTATTCACTATTCACTATTACTTATTACCTGCTTTCGGGCCGGTCTAATCGCCTGCCGTCTTAGGCGAAAAGCCGACCCTTATGCGAAAAAACTTATACCGTCGCCGATTTCGGGCGTTATGAACGCGACCGCGCCGGATGCGAACGTAGCGTTCGTCACGGCTGTAAATTCTCCGCCGGGAATTTTGCGTTCGAGAGTTGCCGTGACCTCCACGCCTTCAAGCCCTTCCGGAATATTGATATTTCCGGCCTTGATCGCGACACGGCCGGGATCGGACTGGTCGGCCGCCGCCTCGCAGAGAACAACGCTTTGCGAGTTTGTAGGCTCCAAGCCAAGGCAATAACTCTGCCAAACGGGAATGCCGTTCGCGCCGTCTTGTGCAAGCGCGGAGGCTGTTCTATCCGCACTGCCCGCGTCCTCCGCCGGGATATTTTCGTATATCCATGCAAGGGGCACTCCCAGACTGCTTGACGGGCTTCCGGCAATTTTTATGTAGAAGTATTCCGCGACTCTTACCGCGAGGTTGCCGTCATCGTTGACATAGAGCACTGCCCAGGGGGATGAGTCGTCGGAAAGAACAACCTTGCCGCCCGTCACGGCATCCGCCGGGAATTTTTCGCCTGATGTTATCGCATACTCCGTGCCGAAGCCGAAGCTCAATCCGTCATCTGAAGTGACCTTGACTTTGACGCTTCCGCTTGCGGGGAGCGAAAGCGTTGAGGATGCATTTAATGCAAGAACAGGAGCAGTAGATGTCGAGGAGAAGTTGAACGCGAGCGTCGAACCGTCCTCGAGCGTCACCGTGCCGCTTCCACCGATCTCGCCGGTCGTGACGGAATTGGTGACGGCAAGAGTCGTACCGTCCTTCATCGTGACGGCGCCGTTCCCGGGCCGCGCGTCGGATTTGAGAACGACCGTCACGCCGTTAGACGCGGTGAATCCGCCGGTAAACTTGTCGAGCGCGACATTGTAGACGTTCGTGCCGATGCCGAACGCGGAAAGCGGGCAGGTGTACGAGCATTTCCAGTTGTCGGTCATCGTGACCGTGCGCCCGATCGTATTGTCGAACCAGTCGGTGGTATCTATCGCAAAGGACGAAAGATCTCCAGGATTTGACGAATAATACGTATTGTAGTATTTCAAATTGTATGCATCAAAATGTCTTATCGTCGAATCTGCCATGACATGATACGTAAATGGCCCTTGTTTCCACCACCAGCGGCCGGCGTTCTCGGTGTGATCTATACCGCCAGACCCCAGAACCAATTGCAACACATCCGCATTCGCAACGGAAACATTCCCGGCAGCTCCGTTGTTGTACTTGAATGTATCAGCGCATATAATGCCAGTGGAATTGGAATCGTTAAGCACGTGCGCCTGTTGGCTGGTGTCGCTGCCGTAAACATAAAGTTGATTGCGAACCAGTATTGTACCGTCATTTCTCCCTGCTACTTTGCCCGTTGCGGCAGAAATTGAAATGTTGTCTGCACGAAGCGTCGCGCCGGAAGATATGCGTTCTATTGGATATGACATCGACGAAGTTATGTCCTTCGCCTCGACCGTGGCGCCTTCTGCCAGGGAAATGCGCGTTGTAAGCGTCCATGTGTCTGCCGTTATGGTGTAATTACCCCAGAACATCGTATGGTTCACGGTGTGCGTTCCTGTCGCCATCGTCTTGAAAGAAACCCTCTGTCCGCCGGGGCACGACACGTCAATTGGCGAATCGCCGAAATCGACTTCAGCGTAAAAGTCCGCACCGTAGGCGGGATGGTTTATTATCGAGCCGCCCGGCTGGAACTCGATCTTGTCGCCGTATATTTGCGCAAGGGCCGTATTGTCCGATGAAAATTCAATCGCGAGCGGCCTGAACGCTTCGCCGAGGTCGTTGGTGATGGCGCCAGTGGCGGCTATGACGACCCTTTCGCCGCCGTTCGTCGGGATTTGGTCCCACAGCCAATTGCCGGCATCGGAGCAGAAACCGCTCGCGCCGCCCTGGTAGACGCACATGCCAGGGATGGTGGCATCGCCTACGACAAGATACAGCACCTTGTCGCCAAACGACATGAACGAAATCCCGCCGCCGCTTGAAGCGGCGTTTGCGCACGAAAGGTTCGCTATCGTGGCGGCGGTGATTGAATTGCCGGCATTCAGAATTTCATAAACGCCGTCTGCAAGGGGAGATCCGTCGCCAACGGTAACAACGACAGGACCTGTCGCGGAAAACGAACCGGCCTTCGCCACGCTGCCGCCCAGGGCCGGCAAAACGAGAGATGTCCCCGACGCGCAAGTTATCGCAGAAGAAAACTGCGGAGCCGCGGAAAGGTCGATCGTGGAAGTCTCCGTGGCATTCAAAGCGCCGGAAAATGTCGAAGCCGCGCGCGGCTTTACAGTCGCGCTTTGACTTGCCTTGAGTGTGGCAGTTCCGGTAAACGTCGCCTCGACGACATCTGCACCGCCGATTTCGAGCGTACCGTCTGTTATGTCAAAAATGCCCAATGCCGCATTGTCTTGCAATCCGCCAAGAAGCGACAGCGTAGACGTACCGCGTTTTTCAAGTTTCACTTCACTATTCGCAAACGCAAACGCGCCATTTATCGTCAACGGAAGATTACCGCCATTGCCGAAATTGACAATGCTGTCATTTGCAATCCAAAGTCCGCGATTCGCGCCTGTATTGACAGCGGCAAATTGCGCAAGCCAAGCGTAGTCAAGCTCCAGCCCTTTTGGCAAGAACTCCTGCGGCTCACCTCCCAGCGCTGATGAATGATATGAGCCGAAAATCTGTTGATGGCTCGCATTTCCGACGATTGCTATGCTCCCGACATATTCAGAGCAGTCTGAATACATGCTTAGGTTACAAGTATCTTCGTTGTTCTTCCCGGTCGTCTCAAAGCGGAGAAATCCTGAACCGGTTATAGAGCCATTGACACTCAACCCGCCGATCTGGGCAGCTGACGCCGGGGCATTATTGCCGGAGCCGGAGGGTTTCTCAGTCGCATTGAATATGTATATTCGCGCCGGATGTTCATACGATGTGTCAGCTCCCACTTCAATTTTACTGTTCCCCTGAAGCAACGAAGCACCACCTTTCCAAGCTCTTCCACCAAACTTGAAACTGCCGTCAGGACCGAGTTTTAGATTGAACTGGTTGCAAATTCCATTGTTTATGAAAAGCGCTTCGCTTCCAGAAGTGCCCCTCAATTCAAGTAATCCGCCAAACAATCCATAAGCATTGGCGTCCGGGTTTAGCGATGTAGCGGCGATTTGGCCGTTGGTGATAATACAAACCGCCGAACCGTCAGTTATGGCGTATGATGTCGTTGTGACACTCTTGACCGCCTCGAAACTTGAGCCTTCCTCTGTTTTCCATTTGTCCGTGCCCGTCGCGACAGTCTTAACGCCAGGCACCCCCTGAAAGTAGTATGTCTCGGCATTTGCGACACACGCCGCGAACATCGCGGCCGCTGCAAAAACCGGACGCGACACGCGAGACAAGAGACGCGGCAAAGCAAAACGCGCCCGGCTCATGACGCCCTCCTTGCGGAGGAACCGGCTAAGAGCGCCCCCCCCCCGTGACATTTTCGCGATTTTTGTCATTTTCGTTTTCTCCTTTGTCTCCACAGCTGGATTCCGCCGTCTTGCCTGTAAAAATCCCCCTCCCCGCGCGATGCGGGGAAAAAGAACGGATTATTGCCGACAAATGCATGAAACTGTTGATAGTTTACTTTATCGCCTGCGAATTGCAAGCCCGGATTGAGAGGGTTCATCTGCGTAATTCACTGTCTGGCTTTTTGATTATGGGAAACAACTGTCTGAAACAACTTTCCTTTGGCGCGCGCTCGTTGTTTTTCCAGTTGTTCCGGTTGTTTCCAATCTCAAACCGCCTGGGTGAAAAACACAGATGCACAGGCGGCTTTCCGTCAAAGCGGAATTTTGAGCGTGAGGCCCGCGCCTTTCACTACGGTTTTCTCCGTCTCAAGGCGCAGATCCACGCTTTCGCCGCGCGCGGCCGCGATTGCGGCAGGACGCACCTTGGCGTATATCCGTGCAAGCTCGTCGGCGCATTTCGACGTTCCCCGCCAGAACGGTATCGGGCCGAGCCGTTTCAAAAGCGGCATCGGCGAGCGTCCGCCGCAGTCCGGCGCGGCCGGGAAATCCGGCGCGGAAAGCGGTTCCTCCGCGTCCGGCGCCGCAGGCTCTGCGGCAGGCCCGGCCGCCTCTTCGCCGAGCATCTCCCGCAAGTCTATCCCGCGCAGCGCAAGCAGAGCCGCCGGACGGCGCGCAATTTCCCCGCCGAGCAGCCACAACGCCGCCGCCGCGTGTTTGCAGGGGTTTGCATAGTCGGGGCACGAGCAGCCCGTGACAACGTCGTAGATCTTGCGCCCGTCCGCCGACAGCCTGAATCCGCCCTCCGGGAAAAGCGCGGCGGAACGGCGGGCGAACAGCATTTCCGTCTCCGCCGGCATCTCGCCGGCGAGCAGCCGGGCCGAAATCACCGGATTCTCCAGCAGATCGGCGATTATCGCTTCGCGCGCCTCGCCGCGCGGCGCAGTGAAGTCGAGCGTCGCACGGTAAGGCTCGGGACGCGATCCCACTACCGTCGCCTCCACGTGCGTCCCGTCGATCAGAAGTTCCGTCACCTGTCCGCTTTCGGCATAGCACCTGCCGCGCCCGAGCCGCGGCCCGATGCGGAGTTCCTCGAGCGCGCGGATCCAGCGCGCGGCCCACCACGCTTTCGAGCCGGAATGGACTTCCTGGGCGCGTATCCCGGCTGCGCGTCGCGGCGTCCGGGCGGGTCTTTTCTTCCAGTTGCTCACTTTTCCAGCCCCGCAGTCTCGAGAAGTTCGCCTCTCGTCATTTTAAGGAGGAACGATTCGCCGCCGCCGACTATGTCTTCGGCAAGGCGGCGTTTTTCTTCGAGCAGCCTGTCCACGCGGTCTTCCACGGTTCCCGCGCAGATGAACGTGTGCACGAAAACGTCTTTGGTCTGGCCGATGCGGTAGGCGCGGTCCGCCGCCTGGTTTTCCACGGCCGGATTCCACCACCTGTCGAAATGCACCACGCGCGTCGCTTTCACCAGGTTCAACCCGAATCCGCCTGCGCGGAGCGACAGTATGAACACGGCCGGGCCTTTCGTTCCGCAGAAGGCGGCTATCTCCTCTTCGCGGCGTTTCGGCGACAGCGCACCGTGGAGGAACGGCGCGCGGAAGCCGAACTTTTCGTACAGCCGCGAACGGATGAAAGCGCCTGCCTTGGCATACTGCGTGAACACCAGACACGATTCCCCGTTCGCGAAAAACGTCTCCACGAGTTCTTCGAGCCTGTCGGCTTTGCCGCTCGCGCCTTCCGCGCCCGCAAGCTGAGGAGCGTCGCAAATCTCCTTCAGCCTTGTGATCAGCGCAAGCGCCTCGCCCGGAGCGGGCTTTTCGCCCGCGTCCGCCCCGCCGCGCGCGAATTCCGCAAGCGCCTGTTCGTAAAGGGCGCGCTGTTCCGGGGAGAGTTCGCAGTATTCGCGCGTCTCGCGCTTCTTTCCAAGCTCTTTCGCAACCCCGGGATCGGTCTTCAGCCGGCGCAATATGAACGGCGCGAGCGTCTTGCGCAGCTTTGCCGCGGAGCCGGAGCCGTGCGCGCGGGCGTACGCGGCCTCGAACTCGGCGCGGGTGCCGAGAAGTCCGGGATTGAGGAAATCCTCTATCGCCCAGAGATCCGACACTCTGTTTTCAAGCGGCGTGCCGGTGAGGGCGATCCGCACGGGCGCATCGAGGGCGCGCACGGCGCGCGAAATGCGCGTGTCGGGGTTTTTGACGGCCTGGGCCTCGTCGAGCACCATTGCGGCGGGACGCAGCGATAACATGTCGCGGAAATCCTTCGCGACGAGCGAATACGGAACGAGGACCACGTCCGCCTTCGCCGCCGCCACACGGAAATCCGCGCCCGAAAGCCGCGCCGGCCCTGAGTGGACGAGCGTGCGCAGCGACGGTGCGAAACGCTCTATCTCGCGCTTCCAGTTCGGGAGCACTGTCAGCGGAGCGGCGACCAGGGCCGGGCCTTTCATCCCGTCCGCCTTCAGATGCAGGAGCGCGGCGAGGGTCTGGACCGTCTTGCCGAGACCCATGTCGTCCGCGAGACACGCGCCGAACCCCCACTTCGCGAGAAACGACAGCCATGCCGCGCCGCGCTTCTGGTACGGCCTGAGCAGCGCATTCAGACCCGCGGGCGGCGGCGCGACGCGGAACGCCTCTTCGCCGCGCAGTTCGTTCAACAGCCCGCGCAGCCAGCCGCGCGTCTTCACTTCCGAAATCCCGAGCCTGCCGGACCTTCCGGAGCCGGCGGCGAACGCGGCGGCTTCGCGCAGAGAGCATTTTTCCCCGGCGCGCGACTCGAGCGCGCGCAGCGCCTCGCGAAGCACGGCGCGATCGACTTCTATCCAGCGGTTTCTGAAAAACACGAGGCTTTCGCCCTGGTCGAGGAGGAACCGCAGTTCGCTTTCAGTCACCGGCTCTCCGTCCACGCGCACCGAAAGCTTCACCGCTATCGCGCGGCGGGCGTCTTCCGCTCCGCGCGGCCGTTCGCCTTCGGGCACGAGTTCGGCCGTCGCGCCGATGTGTTCGCCCAGGACGCCGGAAGGCGTTTCCACGCGATACCCGGCAGCGCGCAGATCGTCCGCCGCCGAGCGCATGAAATCAAGCGCCTGCGAAGGGGAAAGTTTCACGGACGCGCCGCCGCGCGCCGCGCGCGCGCCGGCGAGCGCGGGGAAAAACGGTATCGCCTGCCCGAGGGCGAGAAGCCCGCCGCGCGAGCGCTTGTCGAGCGTCGCCGCAAGCCGCCATCCCCTTTTCCCGCCCGAAAGCGCGAACCTCACCGACGCCCTCGCGCCCGGCGTCTCCCCTATCGACGCCCTCCACGACCGGAGGTTTGCGGCGAGTTCGCCAGCCGCAGTCCCTGCGTCCTGCGCGGGGGCTGAACACGCGGGGCGTATTCGCGAAACGTCTATCAGCGCGTCTTCCGCCCTGAGCGCGGCGAGCCACGCGTCCTGGAAAGTCTCGAACCGCGCGCGCTCCGGCAGCTTGCGGGTGAGAGGGGTCATGCACGCGCGGCGCACGAACGCATCCGTCAGCCATGCGTGCATGGCGCGCGTTTCCGGCGGCGCGGCGGCGAGGAACGCCGCGTCGCGCGCCTCCGGGACTGCGATCCACCGCGCCTCCGGCCCGCGCGGGCCTGCGGCCAGATCCGGCAGGTAGCGCCCGCCGGCCGCCATGCGCGCGACGGCGCGGAAGAGAGCCGCCGCCGCCATCGTGTCCGGCGCCAGGAAAATTCCGTCGGCGAAATTCCTTTCGCGCACGTCGCTCAGGAACATGAGCAGATTCGCCGGCGACGGACGCAGCGTCGCGACGCGCCACTGCGCGGACGGTGCGCCGCGCGCGGTTCCGGGCGGCAGCGCCGTTCCGCGGAAAGTGGGCAGCGCGACAGTCGCGCCGGACGTCCCGGCGAACCCGTCCGCATACCAGAAGCATTCCCTGCAAAGACCGAGCAGTTCGCGCGCCGAAACGGAACAGGCCGCGTATCCGGGCGGCGCGCGGCGGCGCGGCGGACGTTCCGCCCAGACGGCAGGCGCTTCGCCGTCCCATATCACATGCAGCTCGCGCACGCGTCACTTCCCTACGCAGAACCTTGAAAAAACCTTGTCGAGCATGTCGTCGCTCCAGACGCGGCCGATGCATCCGCCCACCGCCTCGGCGGCGGCGCGGAGCGAATTCGCCGCGAGCGTGCATTCCCCGGGGAACTCCTCCGCGGCGCGGGCGAGAGCCTTTTCCGCTTCGTCGAGCGCCGCAAGCGCGCGCGAAGGGAATCCGCCGCAGTCTTCGGACGGATCGCGCGCGAGCGCTTCGATTTCTTTTTTCAGCGCGGCGCGCAGCGCATCGAGGCCTTCGCCCGTGACGGACGACACCGGAATCGCGCCTTCGCGCGGCGCGAAACCCGGCGCGTCCGCCTTGGAGCGCACTTTGACCGCCGGCCGCCCGCGCCGCCCCGCCTGTTCCCGGACGGGTGCGTCCGGCGCGGTTCCGTCTTCCACTTCTATCGAAACGTCCGCTTCGCGGCGCAGCGACTTCGCGATTTCCACGCCGGCGGCTTCCGCTTCGTCGGCGGCGTCGTCGCGCAGTCCCGCGGTGTCCGCAAGACGCACAGGCCACCCGTCGATATCGAGGAACCCTTCTATGTAGTCGCGCGTGGTTCCGGCGGCGGCCGAAACTATGGCGCGTTTCTCGCCGAGCAGCGCGTTCAGCAGAGACGACTTGCCGGCGTTGGGCGGCCCGGATATCACGGCCGACACGCCGCTGCGCAGCACTGCGGAGGCGCGCACGGACGCAACCGCCTCGCGCGCCTTGGAAAGAAGATTTCCGATGCGCGCGGAAAACTCCGCATCAAAACCTTCCGGCGCGTCGTTTTCGTCGAAATCCAGGAAATGCTCGAGATCCGCGCTCGCCGGGACGATCTCTTCGTAAAGCGATTCGAGAAGAGCCGCAGTTCCGCCGTTCATGCGCGAAAGCGCATCGTCCGCCGCGCGGGTTGTTTTCGCGTCCACGAGATCGAGCACCGCCTCGGCGGACGAAAGCGCCATGCGTCCGTTCAGAAAGGCGCGCAGCGAAAACTCCCCGCGCCGCGCGAGGCGCGCGCCGCGCGACAGGCAGGCTTCGAGCACGCGGCGCGGGCACACGGCGCCGCCGTGGCCTTGGAATTCCACGGCGTCCTCGCCCGTGTAGCTGTGCGGCGCCGCGAACACGAGGACGAGGCCTTCGTCTATCGCGAGGCCCGACGCGTCGCGGAATTTCGAGAAGAAGAACCGCCCCGCCGAGGCTGCGGACACTTCCCGCCCGGAAATCCGCGAAGCAATGGAAAACGCGTCCGGCCCGGAAACGCGCACGGCGGCGATCCCGCCGCGGCCCGGCGCCGTCGCTATCGCGGCTATGGTGTCTTCTGCGCTCTGCATGGTTTCACGCCTGAGCCTGGAGGAATCTTCCGGCGCGGCGGCCTGTCGGCTTGCCGTCCGCGTACGAGAGGACTCCGTTCACGAGCACCGCTTTCATCCCTTTGCAGAACCGGTGCGGATCGGAATAAGTCGCGTCGTTCGCGAATCTGCGCGGATCCCATACCGCAATGTCCGCGAAACATCCCTCCTCGAGCCTGCCGCGCATTTTCAGGCCGAACCGCTTCGCGGGCATGGAAGTCATGCGGCGGACGGTTTCGCAGATGCCACCGGAGGAGTTTTCCCCCGCGATGCGGAAGAATTCCGGCATGGTGCCGTACGCGCGGGGATGGGGATGGTCCGCGCCGAGAGGGCCGTACGGCGCGCGCAGCGACGCGTCCGATCCCGGCGCGACCCACGGCATCGAAAGGATCTTGCGCATGTTCTCTTCGCTCATCGAAAAGAAGAACGCCCCCGTGCGCGCGCCGTCCGCCAGCACGAAATCGCAGGCAGTCTCCGCCGGGGATTTTCCAAGCGCCTTCGCGGCCTCGCCGAGAGTCCTGCCGGACCACGGGCGCGTAAGCCCGCTCCATCCGCCGCCGATCATTATGTCTTCGAGGTCTTCGCGGGAGGCGGCGGTTTCTTCTACGATCCTTGCGCGCAGCACGGGATCGCGGAGGCGCTCCAGCTCCGCGACGGCGCCGCCGGCCTGCGCCCAATCGGGGAACACGAAGTCAAGTTCCGTGCCCGCCGCGCAGAAAGGATACCTGTCGGAGCCGAGAATCAGACCGGCGTCCACCGCTTTCTGCAGTTTTTCGAGCACGGCGTCTATCTTGCCCCAGTTGCGGCGGCCCGCCGTTTTCAAGTGCGATATTTCGGTGCGCACGCCGGTGGCGGCGGCAAGGTCGAGGACTTCGTCTATCGCCTCTTCTATGCGGTCGCCTTCGCTGCGCATGTGCGTAGTGTAGAATTTCCCGCGCTTCGCCGCGGTTTCAAGGAGGCTTGCGAGCTCCTCCCGTCCGCACCATTTGCCCGGCTGGTAGACGAGACCTGTCGAAAGTCCGCTCGAACCTTCGTCTATGCACTTCTCGAAAAGTCTGCACATGGCGGCGGTTTCATCCGGCTCCGCCCGGCGCGGCGCGTATCCCGTCACGGAAGCGCGGAGCGTGTTGTGGCCGGTGAGCTGCACGGAATTGATCGCGGGACGCGTCTCGTCGAACAGCTCGCGATACTCCGCAAGGCTTCTCCATGTCGGCCCCGGCCCGGAAGCCGTTCCGCCGCCCGGCAGCGGATATGTCATCGACGACCAGTCGCCGCTCAGCCGCGCCTCGCCGAAGCGCGGAGCGCAGCTTCCGCCGCAATTGCCGTTTATCTCCGTAGTTATGCCCTGCGAGATCTTGGACGGCGCGTCCGGCTCTATCAGAAGATATGTGTCGCTGTGCGCGTGCACGTCGATGAATCCCGGCGTGACCAG
>Ga0256407_10009497_pt1 | contig 13917 bp, 9 predicted proteins | sample RumenRJG_04DNA_FD_193489 | JGI IMG/M metagenome (GOLD analysis project Ga0256407, IMG submission 193489) | Bovine rumen microbial communities from Lethbridge, Alberta, Canada - RJG_04 | ecosystem: Host-associated > Mammals > Digestive system > Stomach > Rumen | place: Canada: Alberta | collected... | reverse complement strand
ACTGGCTGGTCAACGGCGCTAATTATGATAAGCATCAGGAAATACAGTATATAGGTGGCATGTGCATCCTGTACGGTCTCTTCATCGATGGACTCTGTCCCACGGGTGCCGATCCTAACGGCATATCGGGCTACACCTATAATTTCGACGAAGGAAAGAAGTACTACCTGATGAACAAGAACGCAGAGCGTGGACTGAACAAGGGATTGCTTTACCAGCGCCAGAATCTGGTTATCGCCTGGAAGGAGAACCTAACGGATAAGGCTTTGAACGACTCGGCTGCATGGTATATACAGTATAATGCCAGCGATGGCTACTATATGTTCAAGAACGCGGCTACAGGCAAATACCTGACACACAATGCGGGCGGCGGCAATGTCGCTTTGAAGAATGTAACGGGCAAACCGGGGAAGACGGAGTACTTCCAGTTGATGCCAGACCGTACGGATGTCACCATCGGAACTGGTAATGCTAAGTTGAAGACCCACGGCTATTGGTTCACATGGTATGACAGCAACAGGAATAACAATTATTCGATGGGGGCAAATGCCTTGAATACACTTGGTTACGGTACCATTACCCAGACTGTTTTCGACTACTCTAATTCGGCTACTGTACAGCAATGGATTATCATCAGCGAAGATGAACTGGCTGCCTATCAGGCTGCTGCCGAATCTACTGGTATTCATGCTGTTGAGTATAACGGCGAGACGGGTGAAGGTGAGAAGGCAGTGGTAGGCATCTTCACGCCTGGCGGCATGCGCTTGCAGGAGTTACAGCGTGGTATCAATATCATCCGCTATAGCGACGGCACGAACAAGAAGGTCATCGTGAAGTGATGATGGTATGAAACAGAAAAGCGGAAGGAACAGGTTCGTTTCCTTCCGCTTTTTTTGAGGGTTGTTACTTGCTTACTTCGTTTTCTTCCTGCATATCGATAAACTGTCGTTTATCATCATAGAACTCGTATTGCAGGAATGCCATCTTCTGGCTGGGCACGATCTTGATGCCAAATCCGTACTTCAACTGCCAGCGACGCTTCAAGGAGAATACGCCTTGGTTGATGAAGGCAGCGACATAGGGATGTACATGAAGCGTGAATCGCTTCATGCCGATTTTGTTGACTAGGATGTCAATCTTGCTCTCTAACTGATCTGTAAACAGGATGCTCGACTTGATCTTTCCGGTGCCGTGGCAGGTGGGACAGGGCTCCTCTACTGCTACATCCATGGCAGGACGTACGCGCTGGCGGGTAATCTGCATCAGTCCGAACTTGCTTAATGGCAGGATGTTGTGACGGGCACGGTCTTTCTTCATGTTCTCGCACATACGCTCATAGAGCAGTTGGCGGTCTTCAGCCAGATTCATGTCGATGAAGTCGACGACGATGATGCCACCCATGTCCCTCAGGCGCAACTGGCGGGCCAACTCATCGGCGGCTCCGAGGTTGGTCTCAAGGGCATTGGCTTCCTGGCCGTTTTCTTTCTTGATACGCGTACCACTATTGACGTCTACCACATGCATGGCTTCTGTATGCTCGATGATGAGGTAGGCTCCCCGTTTATAGTTGACGGTACGTCCAAAACCTGACTTGATTTGTTTCGTGACGTTGAAATTGTCGAAGATGGGAACTTTGCCGTTGTAGAGTTTCACAATCTCGGCCTTGTCGGGGGCGATAAGGGAGAGGTAGTCGTGAATCTGACTATGAATCTCGGCATCGTTCACATAAATACCGTCGTAGGTGGGGTTGAAGAGGTCGCGTAACAACGCTACGGCACGCGTCTGCTCCTCAAACAGCAACTGGGGACGCTCGGTAGTCTTCTGGAATTTGATGATGGCATCTTCCCAACGCTTGAGCAGCACCTTCAACTCTTGGTCGAGTTCTGCTGCGCGTTTACCTTCTGCTACCGTGCGGACGATGACGCCGAAATTCTTGGGCTTCATGCTCTGCACCAGTTGTTTGAGGCGGCTGCGCTCTTCGCCGCGCTTGATTTTGCTGCTGACCGATACCTTGTCGCCAAAGGGGATGAGGACCATGTAACGTCCTGCGAAACTAAGTTCGCACGTGAGTCGCGGACCTTTGGTGTTGATAGGTTCTTTGACTACCTGCACCAGAATTTCCTGACCAACCTTCAGCACATTCTGTATACTGCCCTCTTTGGGAAGGACGGGCTGGTTGGTGGCTTTCTGGATAGGGTAGAGTTTCTTACGGTCGCTGGCAACCTGTTTCAGATATTTCTCGTAAGAACTAAATTGGAGTCCTAAGTCAAGATAGTGCAGGAAGGCATCTTTTTCTGAACCCACATCAACGAAGCAAGCGTTGAGTCCGGGCATCAACTTGCGTACCTTGCCCACGTAGATGTTGCCCACAGCAAATGACGCCTCACGCGGCTCGTTCTGATATTCCACCAGATTCTTGTCTTCGAGCAGCGCGATGGATATCTCTTTGGGCTGTACATCGATGATAACTTCGCTTGTCATTCTAAATTTACGCTCTTGGCTTTAGGTTTTTTACGATAAAAAGGGTGTACCTTGCATATCTCTATGCACTGGTACACTCCTTTCATTTTTTTTTGTTCGGCAAAAGGGCTTACTTGCTCTTATGACGATTCTTGCGCAGTCTCTTCTTACGCTTGTGAGTAGCCATCTTGTGGCCCTTCTTCTTTTTTCCGTTTGGCATAGTTTAATGAAATTATTTTATTGTTTAACTATTTGTAAAAATCCTATTCGTTAGTCATGCGGTCGATGAAACTCTTGCAGGGCTTGAAGGCAGGCAGGTCGTGAGCATCTATTACCAGTGTGGTGTTCTTTGAAATATTACGGGCAGTCTTCTTGGCGCGATGCTTAACGATAAAACTGCCGAATCCACGAAGGTAGACATTCTCCTTGTTATCAGCCAAACTGTTACGAATCTCTTCCATAAAAGCCTCTACAACAACAGAAACGTCTTTAGGTGCGACACCTGTTTGTATGGCTATCATCTTGACTATTTCAGCCTTGGTCATATTACTTTCTCCTTATTGTTTTTTTGTTTCTTCTTGTTTGGGACTGCAAAATTACTCATTTTCAGCGGGATATGGAAATTTTTTGCAGTTTTTTTTGTAAAAAAGTGCCAAAAGGTATGTTTTTTAGTCTCCGAAATAGGTGGCGAGTTCCTCTTTGGCAGTCGAATCCAGGTTGCTGAGGTCTCGGATGATCTGTCCCTTCTCCATCAGCGCGATGCGTGTTGATATGTCTGTCGTATGCTGCAGGTTGTGGCTACTGATGATGATAGTGGCCTTAGTCTGGGCGGCATAGTCGGTGACGATATGCTTGAGCACATTCTGGCTCGTGGGATCGAGGAAGTTGAAGGGCTCGTCGAGGATGACCATCTTCGGCAGGCGGATAAGGGCAGAGATAATACCCACCTTCTGCTTGTTTCCAGCCGAAAGGTTGCGGATGAGTTTCTTCTGACCGAATACCTCTCCGTTGGAGAGGTGCTCATATTGCTGCAGCCTCTCATCGATGGTCTTCTGTGGGATGTTGCTGATTTTGCCGATAAAGGCAAAATATTCCTCTGGCGTCAGATAGTCGATGAGGAAACTGTCGTCGACGTATGCTCCGACATCCTGTTTCCATGCTTCTGATGTGGAAGGGTCGATGCCGTCGAGTTCTACATGTCCTCTATCGGGCTTCAGCAGATCAAGCATCATGCGGAAAAGCGTCGTCTTGCCTGCTCCGTTGTTGCCTACCAAGCCTAGAATATCGCCGTCGTTAATAGTAAATGACGGGATATCGCAGGCGCAGGTCTCGCCAAACTGCTTCTTGAGGTTGTCTATCTTAATCATAGCCGTTTTTTTTCGATATTTCGATAATACGATTAATCGATTATTCGGGATAACGGTATTTACACTAGCCCTTTTCCGTGACAGTTCTTGAATTTCTTGCCACTACCACAGGGACATGGATCGTTGCGGCCGGGCAGTTTGTCCTTGACGACAGGATTGCGAGGCTGTTGGGCACGCGTGTCTTGCTGGGCTGCAGCCTGCTGCCTTCTGTCGACCATCTGCTCTTCCTGCAGATTCTGCTTATTCTCCGTATACTGACGACGATCGGTATGCTGTTCAGGGGCGGCTTCGCGAACTTCCTGTTGCATCTCGGGAATAGAGCCTCTGTTGAGCACTGACATGGCTCTGTTGTTCATCTCGTTAATCATGTTGTCCCAGACCTTGGCACTCTCCAACTTGAAGATGAGCAATGGGTCTTTCTGCTCGTAACTGGCGTTCTGAACGGAGTGGCGCAGTTCGTCGAGTTCGCGCAGGTTCTCCTTCCACGACTCGTCGATGATATGGAGCAGCATCTGCTTCTCGAATTCCTTGACCACAGATTTACACTCCGTTTCGTAGGCCTCCTTAAGGTTGCAGGCGATGTTGTAGACCCTACGTCCATCGGTGATGGGAACGATGATGCGCTCGTACATCTGCCCCTGCTCTTCAAACACTCGCTTGATGACAGGCCAGGCCACCTCGCGGATGTGCTCGGTCTTGCGGTTGAAGTTGGACAGGGCAGCCTGGAAGGCATCTTCAGCCAACTTGTCGTGCTTCTCTTCTATGAACTGCTGTTCGGTGAAGGGCACCTCCATGGCGAATAGGTGGAGGAATTCCTCCTTGCAGCCCTGATAATCGTTACGCTCGATAATAGTGGACACGCGGTCCCAGATGGTATTGGCAATATCCATGCCGATGCGTTCGCCCATCAAGGCGTGACGGCGCTTTTCGTAGATGACGGTACGCTGCTTGTTCATCACGTCGTCGTATTCCAACAGGCGCTTACGAATGCCGAAGTTATTCTCCTCAACCTTCTTTTGTGCACGCTCAATGCTCTTCGAGATCATGGGATGCTCAATCATTTCACCCTCCTTGAAGCCCAGTTTGTCCATGACGGAGGCGATACGCTCGCTGGCGAACAGACGCATCAGTTTGTCTTCAAGAGAGACATAGAATACGGAAGAGCCCGGGTCGCCTTGACGACCGGCACGACCACGCAACTGGCGGTCGACGCGGCGGCTCTCGTGACGCTCTGTGCCGATGATGGCCAGACCGCCAGCAGCCTTCACCTCAGGCGACAGTTTAATATCGGTACCACGACCAGCCATGTTAGTGGCGATGGTTACGGCTCCTTGTCCGCGGCTGTCCTGCTGACCTGCCAGAGCCACGATGTCGGCCTCCTTTTGGTGCAACTTGGCGTTCAACACCTGATGGGGTATGCCCTCGCGTTTGCCAGTCTCAGGATCCACATACATGTCGAGCATGCGCGACAGCAACTCTGAAATTTCCACAGAGGTGGTACCAATCAGCGAAGGACGGCCAGACTTACGCATCTTCACGACTTCCTCAATGACGGCGCGGTACTTGTCACGTGCCGTCTTGTAGACACGGTCGTCCATATCTATACGTGCTACGGGCTTGTTGGTGGGAATCTCCACAACGTCGAGTTTGTAGATGTTCCAGAACTCACCGGCCTCGGTGATGGCGGTACCTGTCATACCTGCCAGTTTGTGATACATGCGGAAGTAGTTCTGCAGAGTGATGGTGGCAAAGGTCTGTGTGGCGGCTTCCACCTTCACGTGTTCCTTGGCCTCAACGGCCTGATGCAGTCCGTCGCTCCAGCGGCGGCCCTCCATGATACGGCCCGTCTGCTCATCCACAATCTTTACCTCGCCGTCGATGACTACATATTCGTCATCCTTGTTGAACATCGCATAGGCCTTCAGCAATTGCTGTAGGGTGTGCACGCGTTCGCTTTGGATGGCGTAGTGGCTCATCAGTTCGTCCTTCTTGTTCAGACGCTCTTCATCGCTGAGACCTTCCTCGGCTTCGAGGGCAGAGAGTTGTGATGCGATGTCAGGCAGCACGAACAGTTCGGGGTCGTTGACCTGCTTGGCGAGCCATGCCGTACCTTTGTCGGTTAGGTCGCAGGAGTTAAGTTTCTCGTCAACCACAAAGAAGAGAGGCTCGGTGACCTCGTGCATACGGCGGTTGTTGTTCTCCATATAGGTCTCCTCGGTCTTGAGCATGCCAGCCTTGATACCTTCTTCCGAGAGGTATTTGATGAGGGGCTTGTTCTTAGGTAGACACTTGTGGGAACGATAGAGGGAGAGGAATCCCTCCTCAAGCAGTTTCTTGTCGTTTTTCTCCTGGCCCTCAGATATCTTCTGCTTGGCCTCGGCCAGGAATTGTGTTGCCAGTTGGCGCTGAACACCGAAGAGTTTCTCCACCAATGGCTGGTATTCCTCAAACATCTGATCTTCGCCCTTGGGTACAGGACCGCTGATAATCAGAGGGGTACGGGCATCGTCGATCAACACGGAGTCGACCTCGTCGACGATGGCATAGTTATGGGCACGCTGTACCAGGTCAGCCGGTGATACAGCCATGTTGTCGCGCAGATAGTCGAAACCGAACTCATTGTTCGTTCCGAAGGTGATATCAGCCTGATAGGCATTGCGGCGCTCTGGCGAATTGGGCTTATGCTTGTCGATACAGTCGACGCTCAGACCATGGAACATATAGAGCGGGCCCATCCACTCGGAGTCACGCTTGGCCAGATAGTCGTTGACGGTCACCACGTGAACACCATTGCCGGTGAGGGCGTTGAGGAACACGGGTAGGGTAGCCACAAGGGTCTTACCTTCACCTGTTGCCATCTCGGCAATCTTACCCTGATGGAGCACAACGCCACCAAAGAGTTGCACGTCGTAGTGTATCATCTCCCATTTCAGGTCGTTGCCACCAGCCGTCCAGTGGTTGTGGTAGATGGCCTTGTCGCCATCGATGGTGATGAAGTCCTTACGTGGGTCACCAGCCAGTTTGCGGTCGAAATCGTTGGCGGTAACGATGGTCTCCTCGTTTTGGGCGAAGCGGCGAGCAGTCTCCTTGACGATGGCATAGACTTCGGGCATCACTTCATCGAGTGCCTTCTCGTAGACCTCGAGTGCCTCTTTCTCTATCTTGTCAATCTTGGCAAAGATGTCGGCACGCTCGTCCAGTGGGGTGTCTTCGATAGTTGCCTTCAGTTTCTCTACCTCTTCTTTCTGTGCCTTGGCAGCCGACTGCACCTGCAGTCGGATTTCCTGTGTCCTTGCACGTAGGGCATCATTGTCTAATCCCTCTACCTTGGGCGATACGGCCTTCACTTTCTCCACGAAAGGCTGTATCATCTTCATATCTTTCGAAGACTTGTCACCGAACAGAGCCTTCAGAATCTTGCTGAAATTCATCTCTATATTTGCTATTTGACTATTTACTATTTGGCTATATGCAATCTGACGATATGCATTTTGGGGTGCAAAGGTAATAAAAATAAAGCGAAAATTGAAGCGTGAGAAGAGAAAATTTGCTTTCGCTCCTGCTTTTTACCTTTTTACCTTCAAAAAAGAGGTTCTGATGAGCAGGCATTCGGCGCACGGATGCGGATGGCACGTGCTACAGTGGGGGCAATGCGGTCTATGGTGACAGGTGTATGCACCTGTTCTGCCTGTGTGCCTGCACCCCAGAAGATGATGGGGAACTGTGTGAATGATGCTCGCGAGAGCACGTTCTCCTGTGTGTTCTCGTTGTGTATGCGCCAACCGGGAGCCACTTCGATGACGATGTCGCCACAGCGTTCGGGACTGAACCCGTTGCGAACCTTCTGCAAATACTCGTCTTGAGTGGTAAGCAGTTGCAGCGAGGTGTACACATTCCTGACACCAGACATCATAGCCAGGAACTCCTGAGCCCTGCTGGTGGCATCGGTAACGCTGATCTTCCTCGACTCCAGCAGTTTGTGGTTCAGGAATATTTGGTTGCCGTATGTGGCCTCCACATATAAGCCCTGCCCCCAAAAAGCACCGAAGTAGATGTTCATGAGGTTGGATGTGCGGTCCATGTAGAACGTGCCGGAAGGGATGCGGTATTTATCATAGTCAGCCGACTCTTCGTCGCTATAGCCTGTACTGGTCAGTACGAAGAGCACCTTGTCGCGGCCGAACATCTTCTCAAAGTGGCTAATCAGACGGCCTATCTCATTGTCAAGTCGCACGTAGGTGTCCTGGAGTTCCATCTGACACTCTGTCACAGTACGGTGGTTGTAGTTGCCTGCATAGTAGGTGACGCACAACAGGTCGGTCACTTTGTCATTGCCCATGCCTGTGCATGCAACACATTGCTTGGCCATTTCGGTCATATCAGCGTTGACGAGCGCACTGGCCTTGTATTCCACATATTGTGTGTCGCCCCGGAAGTCATGCTTGAACGGTTTCTGCTCTCCCATCTGCATGAAGTAACTGAAGTTGCCTGTCAGGAGGCTGAACGGCTCCCATGTCAATGACTGAATCTTCCTGGATGGGGCTTGCAGACGGTTATAGGCTTGTACCCATGACGGTAAAGCCGAGAAATAATAGTTGCTGGAGCACCAGTTACCGCTGACGTCATCTATCCACAGGGCACCGTCGGCAGCATGTCCTGCTGACAGGACGGCAGCATCACGATAGGGGGCGATGGCATAGACCAGTGCCTTGCCTGCGGTAGCCACCTTCAGTTCGTCACCGATGGTCGATGTGCTCAGTTTGGCAGGAGAGCCTGTGTCGGCAGTCTGTAGTCCCGCGTGTTTCTGATCATCTACGCATCCTACGGGGCGCAATGTCTCACGGCTCATCCATTTCTGCCCTACTATATTATTATAATAAGGTGTAACTCCCGTGGCAATTGATGCCATGGCAGAGGCACGGTCGATGGGCGTGAAAGGGTAGGAGGCATGGGAATAGACTAGCCCTTCATGAAGTAGGCGTAAGAAGCCGTCCTCGGAGTAGAGAGGCTCAAAGGCCTGCAGATAGTCACTCCGCAACTGGTCGATACTGATGCATACAACCAATCGCGGCGCAGCAGTGGCTTGCGTCGTGTCGGCCTGTATTTCGGCATGGAAGCCCAGAATGGCCAACAGGGTAATATAGATAGATTTATTTGTCATTGAGGTGTCTCCAATATCTTAACAGCAAACATAATGCCACAATTTCCATTCCTTCGGCGTAGTCCTGCCAGATGCCGCCAATCAGAAAGGCGCAGGTGCAGAGCATATTGATGGTGAACCAGCATGTTCTCCGATGTCGGATAACTGTGGGGATAAAGAATAGTGATACAGGGTTCAGGAGCAGTATCTGCAGGTTGATGCTCGTCGTGGGATGCTGTGAGAAGATCATGACGAACAGGACGCAGCCTGCCAGTCCTGTCAGCAGCATCATCAGGGCATCAAAGAGATAGAGCGTTCGCCGCTTGAAATGCTCGTAGATGAATATGGCCAGCGATATGGCGAGCAATAGTGCCGCACAATGCGTTGGCGTCAGGGGGAATTCTTCTTTCACCATCTGTACGCCTGGAAGAACAAGGACACGACACTCCTTGACGAGGGGCGATTTAACGCCATGACGGTCGACAAGGGCATGTGCCATATCGTGCTGGAGATTAAAGGGCAGAAACTCCTGTTCGCGCAGGGTTGTCTTCGCGTCGGCCTTGATGCCCAGCAGGATGTCGTTGCCGAAAGCCGCCCAGGGGTGTCTGGTTGTGTGCTCGTGTATCATCTCTCTGAACGTCGGGGTGTAGTCAGGACGTGGCTGATAGATGACCTCCCCGTCCAGGTTGGCCTCAATGATGTTTCTAGGACGGGTAGAGCAGTTGTCGTAGAAGTAGTTGTAGCGGTATGTCTTGTTCTCTCGTTTGCTGTTCTCGTAGAGGGCATGCATCAACTTGGCCTTTTCTTCGTTGGTCAGGTTGAGTACTTGCTCTGTCACCTGGCTGCCCCATTGTTGGTAGTAGGGCCAGAACCACTGGGCCGGAATACATTCCAGTTCGTAGTCGGTCAGTCCAAAGACGAAACGCAGCATGAAGTGTGGTGCCTTGAAGTTGAAGACACCGTAATTGTAAATATGGTCTGCTCCTGTGCTTAGATTGTGAAAGCGTATGGCTGTGTGTCCATACAGGCTGTATATCTCATCGTGGGGGGAGCAGGTGATAAGTCCGAACTCTATGCTGTCCAAGGGAGTCGCATTTTCGGCATTGGCTTTGCCCGTCCACATCCAAAAGGTCACGATGGCGACGAAAATAATCCTAAAAATGATTTCAAATTGTTTCACGATGCAAAATTACGCTATATTTTCCACTTTCGGTGCGTTTAGTTCGATTTTTTTTAATAATTTTGCACGCTGAAAGAAAATTCATGGTATGAAAAGAAGAATATTTTGTTGTATTTGGGCTGCATTATGCTGTGTGGCTGCTGTCGCACAGAGTGGTACCAATTCACCTTATAGCCAATATGGCCTTGGCGTGATTTCAGACCAGTCACAAGGTTTCAGCCGAGGTATGAACGGAGTAGGACTGGCCTTGCGTAAGGGAAATATTGTCAACACGTTGAACCCTGCCTCTTATTCGGCGATCGATTCTCTGACAATGATCTTCGATGTTGGCTTGTCTGGTCAGATTACAAATTTCAAGGAGGGTGCCTCCAGCGTCAACGCTAAGAATGCCAATTTCGAGTATGCTGTCGGCAGTTTCCGCCTGATGCGTAATGTGGGCATGAGTTTTGGTATTCTGCCTCTCACCAATATAGGCTATACCTACACTTCATATACCAAGTTGGAAGAGAACCGTGGAACCATTGCTGAGACCTATTCTGGTGATGGTGGCCTGCATCAGGTGTTTTTGGGTGCCGGCTGGCGTATCTTCAAACCTCTGTCAATAGGATTCAATGCCCAGTATGTGTGGGGTGATTGCGAGCGATATATCCTCAGCAGCACAGGCACAGACATCAATTCCCTGGAGAAGAATTATTCGTTCTCTGTCCAGAGTTATCATATTGACCTGGGACTTCAATGGCATCAGATACTCAAGAACCGTGATGAGATTGTGGTGGGTGCTACTGTCGGCCTGGGCCATAAGTTAGGTGCTGATCCCCAGTGTATGATTATCAATACCAACTCGTTGTCCAGTACTCCGGATACCACGATGTTTACCATCACCAATGGCGTGTCTTTGCCGATGACCTATGGCTTGGGTGTTTCATGGAGTCACAAGAACAGTCTGCTGGTTGACTTCGATGCTACATTGCAGCAATGGGGCAAGTTGGACTATCCCAGTTACGAGTCGGGGGCTTATGTGCTTAAGTCAGGACTGCTGAAAGACAGATACAAGTTCAATGTTGGTGCCGACTATGTGCCTAATGCCATGAGCCGTAAACTGTTACATCGCGTGCATTATCGCTTAGGTGCTGGTTATGCTACTCCTTATTATAAAATAAACGGACTGGATGGTCCTAAGGAGATCAGCGTCAGCGCAGGCTTCGGCATACCCCTGCAGAATGCCTACAACAACCGTTCTGTGCTTAACATTAGCGCCCAATGGGTGAACACGTCTGCTACAGGTTTCATCAAGGAGAATACATTCCGCATCAATGTGGGACTGACATTCAACGAGCGTTGGTTTGCCAAGTGGAAGGTTGACTGATGCTGGTGGCCTGCGACCAAAATGAGAAATGATAAATGAGAGATAAGAATGGCTTTGCGATGATTTGTGTGACTACGACTGACAAATCATTCCATTGGCGTTCTGCGCTAATGGCATTGGCAATTATCTGTTTTCATTTGTCATTTGGTCTCGCTTGCAGTCAGCCTCAAGAGCATACCGCTGCGGCTGTCAATCCTGAAGACTCCGTCTCTATGATGACTTCCTATGGCGTCAACACGCTTATCTCTGACTCTGGTGTCATCAAGTACCGCATCGTCACAGAGCGATGGGATGTCAACACCGTCAGACAGCCGTCACGCTGGGAGTTCATGAAAGGCGTATTCTTCGAACAGTTCGACGAGCAGTTCCACGTGCAGGCTTATATCCAGGCCGATACTGCCTGGTATTTTGACCAACAGCGCCTATGGAAACTGCGTGGGCGAGTGAATTTGCGCAATATTGACGGACTGATATACACCAGCGAGGAACTCTACTGGGATGGTATCAGACATGAGTTCTATTCCAATGTCTTCTCACGGGTAGTCACCCCTGAGCGAACGATGGAGGGAACCTATTTCCGTAGCGATGAGAATATGACACGTTATACTGTTTCCAACTCAGAAGGCTCGTTCCTCGCTTCAGACTTCGAGGACTCTGAACCTACAGACACATTACCAAACAAGGCTCAATGACAGGATTGATTATAGGATTAGTCATCAGTATGGTGTTCTCCGCCTTCTTCTCTGGCATGGAGATCGCCTTCGTGTCCAGTAACCGCCTGTTGGCAGAGGTGGCACGCGAGAAGAACGGACTGTCACAGCGCGCCATCGCTCTCTTCTACAGGCATCCTAACAACTTCGTGTCCACCATGTTGGTAGGTAACAACATCGCGCTGGTCATCTATGGCATCCTCTTCGCCCAGATTTTCGACACTTATGTCTTCAATGGCCCCTTCTTCAATGATACGACACGAGTGACACTCGACACGTTGCTCTCGACGCTGATTGTCCTTTTTTCAGGCGAATTCCTGCCAAAGACCATCTTCAAGAGCAATGCCAACGGCATGTTGACCTTCTTCGCCGTGCCTGCCTTTATCTGCTATGTCATGCTCTATCCCATATCCCGCTTCGCCACGCTCCTGTCAAAAGGGCTGCTGAGGCTTTTTGGCGTCAAGATGAATAGGGTAGAGGAGGACAAGGAGTTTACCAAGGTGGATCTCGACTATCTGGTGCAGACCAGCATCGACAACGCCAAAAGCGATGACGATATTGAGGAAGAGGTGCGCATCTTCCAGAATGCCCTTGAGTTTTCTGAGACCAAGGTGCGCGACTGTATGGTGCCACGCACGGAGATCGATGCTGTCGAGGATACCAGCGACATCACGCAACTCAAGCAGAAATTCATAGAGAGCGGACATTCCAAGATTGTGGTTTATCATGAGGATATCGACCATATCGTGGGCTATATCCACTCGTCGGAGATGTTCCGCAACCCTGATGACTGGACGAAGAACATTCGTACCATGACTTTTGTGCCTGAGACGATGTCGGCCAGCAAGATGATGCAGACCTTCCTGACGCAGAAGAAGTCGCTTGGCGTGGTAGTCGACGAGTTTGGCGGTACCAGCGGTCTCGTGGCTCTCGAGGATATCGTGGAGGAGATCTTTGGCGACATTGAAGACGAGCACGACTCGACCAACTATGTGGCCAAGCAACTGGAAAGCGGCGAGTACCTCCTCTCTGCCCGACTTGAGATTGAGAAAGTCAACGAGTTGTTCGACCTCGAACTGCCTGAGAGCGATGAGTATATGACCGTTGGTGGCCTGATCCTGCATGAGTATCAGAGTTTCCCCAAACTCAACGAAGTGGTCAGGGTAGGGCGCTTTGAGTTCAAAATTATCAAGAATACAGCCACGAAAATCGAACTGGTGAGGCTAAAAGTCGGAGAAAATACCAATTTTTCCTAAAAAAGTTCGGTTAATTCGAGAAATCTTAGTAACTTTGTCGGCTGAATTTGAAAAAACAGAAAAAACAATAATAAAAAACAAGAAAAAAAGAAATGGCAGCAATTGGAAAAATCAGAAGTTGGGGACCTGTCCTCATTACTGTTCTGGCAATCGCTTTGTTTGGCTTCATCGCTGAAACAGCATTCGAAATGATGGGTAAGACAAAGCAGGCGGATGGTCGTGTCATCGGTATCGTCGATGGCGACAAAGTTGACATCAACGATTTCACTCAACTCGTCGAGGAGTATCAGCAGTTACTGAAGTTGCAGGGACAAGGTGATCTCAAGGAAGACGCGTTGAATAATCTCCGCGATTACATCTGGAACAACTATCTTCGCAACAAAGCCATCGAGAAAGAGGCAGCAGAACTCGGCCTGATGGTGACTGACGAGGAACTTA
>Ga0256407_10009494_pt1 | contig 13918 bp, 6 predicted proteins | sample RumenRJG_04DNA_FD_193489 | JGI IMG/M metagenome (GOLD analysis project Ga0256407, IMG submission 193489) | Bovine rumen microbial communities from Lethbridge, Alberta, Canada - RJG_04 | ecosystem: Host-associated > Mammals > Digestive system > Stomach > Rumen | place: Canada: Alberta | collected... | reverse complement strand
ATATAATTATTAACTTAATAAAAAAAAATCTAGATAATAAAAAAACTATTCAAGAAGGAAAAATTGATTCATTTTTAAATAATATAATTCAATCAATAAAAAAAATAAATAAAGAAATAATTAATGAAACTCAATTACTTTTATTATTTAAGTATTTAATTAAAATATCATATCTTGATCAAAAGATACAAGAATCTTTTAATTATATCAAAAAAGAATATAAAGAAAAAAAAAAAGATGCAAAAGATAAATTAAATGATTTAGAAAATACAAAAGAACTCATAGAAGAAAAAATAGTAGAATTAAATAATTTAATTGAAGAATTAGAAAGTAAATTGAATAAAATGAATATAACAAATTCATTTAAATCAAATTTATTTTTAATAAAAGAAAATAATTTTGAATTAACAAATAAAAAAAAGAATAATTTATCAAAATCATCATCAAGAGATAAAAATATAAATTATTTTAAATCAAAAGCCAAAACTTCAGATAATTATCAAATTTCAATAAATAATTTAAATAGTAATATTGAAGGAAATAAAAATGATTCATATAAATTAATTTATCCATCAAATAATATTTCAATTGAAAATCAAATTTTAAAAACTCAAACTTCTCCAATATCTACAGTTACTTCTTCAAGATTTAATATTTTATTAAATAATAAAAATTTAAATACTGATTGTAATGATAATAGTAAAAATAATAATTTATTTGATGAATCATTTTGTTATTTTAAAATAATTAATAAATATGAAAGAAGATTTAATCCTTTAAATGTTACTGATAAGACTCCTGAATTTATTGGTTATAATATTGGATTAATTTCTATTGATTTTACTAATAAATTATTATTATTAACTGATTCAAAGATTGATGAAAAAAATATTTTTAATCATAAAAATAAAAATTTGAAAATTGATTTTAAACAACTTTCTAATATTATCATTCAAAATTATATGAAAGGAATAATTAAAATTTATACTTTTTATTTAAAATATAATCAAAAATGTGAAAAGGAACCTAATAGAAATATAAGGAGTTTAAATAAATTTATTCATTTAAAAGAATTAAATGATATTGATATGGATGATAATCAAAAAATAAAATCAGCTTTATGTAAATATTTTTCTTTTACAATTGTATTATCAGAAGAAAAGAATTTAGAAGTAATATTTTTAAATTTTAATGAATTTAAATTTTGGTATAATGGTATATCCCTTATTGTAAAAAATAATAAAAAATCAAAAAGTAAAGATAAAAATGATGTAATTTTAGGAAAGATTATAAAACATAAAAAAAATAATAGTTATTCATTTAAAAGATTTTATACAACAGGTCAACTGAGTCAGAATATATCAACAACAAATTTAAATTCAATTAAATATTAAAAATTTATTATAAAATTTAATTTTTTAAAATACCAAATAATAAAACAAAATAATAATTATATATAATAAATACAATATTTAAAAAATATTATTAACAAAAAACCATTTTTTTATTAAATAAACTCATTCAATCCTTTAATATCCTTAGTTAAATTTTTAATATTAATATTATCAGTATCCCAAATAAAAGTCAATTTATCAATCATCCATTTAATTTTCTGCATATTAACCCCATTAACATTCTTATGACTAATCATAATAGAATTAACATTTCCAAAAGTAACATAAAAAACACTTAAACTTTCATTCCAAGAACAATTAATTTTAATAGGATAAATCCCTAATGAACTTAAATTAACATTTCCATAACTCATAGGAAAATTAATTAATTTCATATCATTAGAATTATCATTATTAACACCACCATTACCACAAAAATAAATTTTCCTATCTTCACTTAAAAAATATGAATTTCTTAATCCACAACAAATTCCAATTATTTTAAAATTAACTTTAATCCACATTGGTTTATTAAAAGAACTTTTAATACTAATTCCACATTGTCCATTTGAATTACTTCCCCAAGAATAAACTTTTCCATTACTTGCTAATGCTAAAGAATGTTTATATCCACATTTTACACTAATTATTTTATCACCATTTTTAATAAAAATTGAAATTAAAGTTGGTGTACTTCTTCCTTTAAAATCACCTAATCCTAATTCACCTTTTGAATTTTTTGTTCCTCTTGAATAAACTAAACCTGAATTTGATAAAAATAAAACAAAAGATTTACCACATGAAATTTGTTTTATTTGAACTTTGTTTTCAAATATAAAAGTATTTATATTATCTTCATAAATATAATATATCATATTTTTTTTTTTTGTATCTGTTGCATATAAATGACTTGTTCTTGATGAGGAAATATAATTGAAATTATTATTTGAATATGATAAGTGACTTGATGTTAAATTGTTTTTGTTGTCTAATAAATATGAATCATTACGAGTTGTACCTATTTCTGTGTAAAATGTTGTATTTGATTTATTTAATCCGTTTTCTACATCACATTGTTTATTTTCATTCCAACCAAATGCAAAAACTTTTCCTTTTGAATTTAATATTAATGTATGACATTCTCCTAATTGAATATTTATTATGTTAGATGAATACATTTTTTTTGTAATAATTTCTATTTTTGAATATTTATCTATAAAATATTCATCGTTTAAATAGTGGATTGTACTATTATATAAATCAATATCTATTATTTTTGAAAAAAATAATATTTTCTTTATAAATAAATTTTCATTTTCTGATATATTTAAATATGAAGAATTTTTATGTTTAAAATATTGTCTAATTCTTTTTATTTCATCATTATAATATTTACTATAATGTTGTTCTAAATATTGATTAGTTATATTTTCAAAATAAGCTTTCTCTGATAAATATTTTTTAACAACTTTTTGTATTTTAATCACTGAATTTCTCATTGTTTCTATTTTATGAACTGCTTTAGTCATTTTCCAATAACCTCTTATTAAATCAGTTGAAAATTTCTTATAATGATATTGCATAAATGATAAATATGACCTATAAAAAGTTTGTATTTTAATTGCACTTTTTGTTAATATTCTCAAATGTTTTTTTTGATTAATTAATTTAATTAAAGACTTATTATGAATTCTAAATAACCATTTACGACAAAAAGAATTTAGTAAAATTGAAAATTCAAATTTTTTTTTGTAAACTATTTTATCAAAAGATTTCTTAATTATTGAATAAACATAATTTTTAATTTCTTTTCTGTTTTTTAATATTAATCTTGTTAAATAATATCTTATATGAGGAATAATTTTATTTATTGCTTTTCTAATATTTTTGATATTTTTTTTAATTATCATTCCTTTATATACTTTTTGAATTTTAATAACATTGTTTTTTAAATATAAAATTTTACGTTTAACTAAATATCTCCTTATACATGATTGTAAATAAACAACATTTTGCAAATATAAGACTTCTTCTAATTGTTTTTTATATTTTCTATAAAAAATTTGTAAATAATTTATTAATCTTTTAAATTTTAAATATTTTTTTCTTGCCTTAAACCCAATTATTTTAAGTGCAATTTTCTGAGCAAAAAATTTTTTACTCATATTTAATTCTTTATTTTTTTGTAATAATAATTCATAAAATGCTTTTTGCATAAAAATTTTTGTATTTCCCATTAGATATTTTATTTCATCTTTAGATTTATTTAAATTTACCAAAGAATTTTTTTTTTCTTTTGGTTTATTTTGAACTATTTGTTTAAATTCTTTAGACTTTGCAATTTCTACTGGTAATTTAAAATAAATTAATTTATCTATTATTCTTCTTGCTTTTTCTTTATTATCAATATTATTTGTATTATGAGCAGAAATATAATTTTCATTATCAACTCCATTAAATATTTCATAATTAAAAGTTTCATATGGTATTTCTTCATCAAATTCTTCATTATAAAAATTTATAATTTCCAAAATATCATTATTTACTATTTGATTATAAATTAATCTAGGGAAAATTACTTTTTTTTCATATTTATTATTACTTTTTAGACATATAATATATTTATTTTTAAATTCAGAGAAATTAAATTTATATTGTTCAATATTAATTTGTGAATTTGATATTAATGAATTATTATTAGATTTTAATCCAAAATCAAATATCGGATTTATAATTGATAAAAATTTATTTATTATATAACCTGATTTTCTTGGTCGACCATTTGACATGATATAATCATCATATAAATTATCTTGTTTTTTTAATATTTGATTTTCAAATAATACTGTCATCATTATCATACAAATCTCTTTAAATTCACTTGATAAATATAAATCATAAACACTTTGAGGAACATTATTATAATTTTGATCAATAATTTTATTTAAAGAATATTTACAAACTCCTTCAGTTTGATTTAAATAAAATTCAACTTGATTAGTAGAATTATTTAAATTAAATTTAATTTGTTCATTTAAATTATATTTTTCACTTAAATCCAAAAATTTTGATGCTAAAATTAAATCTAAATTATCCATTGAATTATGTTGACAATAATTATTAATATAATCAAATAAACCAAAACTATCACTTTCATATAATTCAATAATATTAGAATTATTATGAAAATTCATCATATTTGCATTATCTGCTAAACCTTCATTAATTAATTCATTCATTTTCTTTCTATAAATTGTTTCAGAGAAAATTGACAATATTTTTTCATTAATATAATTACCTAAAAAAGTAGATAAACTAAATATATTTCCATCATTTAAATTATTATTCATTATATCATTTAGATTTGTAGTTAAACAATTACCACTAAAACCAGGTGAGTCAAAAATTGAATAAATGTGAATATCAGTATCACTTATTGGAATTGTATTTAAGTGACTATTTATTTTTAAAATAATCCATTGAAATAATTTTGAATATGTTTCTTTACATAATGTTTTTTTAAATATTATTGCTTCATCATATTTAAAAGGAATTTTATCTATTTTTCCTTCATTTAATTTTTGTGTGTAAATAAGAGTATTTTTAATATTATCATAATTAATTTTTAACATTTTTGAAATATTATTTATTCCTTCATCATTTTGAATATAAACTAAATTATTTTCATCATTATAACTTAAAACAGTATTATTAAATATTACAATTGCTGATAATAATTTGAATATTAATTCAATTTCTAATTGAGTAAAATTTAATGAAGAAAATGCATTTGTAATTTCTTCAATATTAAATAATTCTTTTATATAATCTTCTTCATCTTGATTTAGATTTTCTGGTATTTCTATAAAAAGATTAATTTTCATTTCATCATCATTACAATTAAATAAAGTATGAAAAATTAAAAAATCTTCAATATTATTTGTATCATTAAATAAAAAAGCATAAATTTTATTTGCTCTAATTTTATAACTTTTCTTATCTATCATATCATAAAAAATATCATTTCTATATAAAAATTTAGATGAAACCTTACATTTTTTAATATCATGATTTAATGCACAACCAAATACTTGAATTATTTTATTAGCATTTTGAATTTTATCTTCAATTGTTATTGTTTTATTATTTAAAGATTCTTCTTCACTTGAATTACTATTTTTTTTATTAAAAAAATCTAAATTTGATTTTGACATTTTTTGTGAAGATGATTCTTTAGAATTTTTACAGAAAGAATTTAATATATTATTAAATACAGTAGTTTTTCCACTATATAATTCCCCTCTAATTATAATATTCAATTTTCTATTATAAAACATTTCTTCTAAATTTAAAGTAAAATCACTATAAATTTTACAATCAAAACTGTCAATATTATAATTATATCTATGATCATAAAATTTTTCATATGAATTTAACAAAAGTAAAATTTCATTTCCAACTTTAGTAAAAATATAACCTTCTTCAAATCGACTTGATAAATTAGTATAAATATCCATATTTGTAAAAGGAATAGGAATATCAACTAAATTATTAACAGTTTTTAAAAGAGGATTTGAAGGTAAAGGAAGTGTCATATTATATTTAACTGTAGAATTATTTTTAAATGATGGAACATATACATTTATTTCTTTTTTAGGTCTATTAATTTGTATAATTGTTGCTTGAATATAAGGAAAATCAGTTTTTTGGTCAATATGAGGATTTTCAAATGGATTTACATCATTTTGAATTAATATTTTATTATTTGGAACTATGTATGAATATGATATTGTTGACTCATCTAAGGAACTTTTATAGGAAAGATTTGATTTATTCATTTATTTATTTTAAATATAATTACTTTTTTTATTATTTTTTTGTTTTATAATATTAAAAGTAAAAAATAATTATAATGGATAGAATGAAAAATGAATCAAATAATAAATATATTATACTTGGATTATTTATTAGTTTAACTCTTTTATTTTTTTTCTTTGGTAATGATGTAGGTGATGATAAAATAAATGAAAAATATGAAGTTACTCAAAATAATAATAAAGAAAAAGAAGTAAATAAAGAAATAAATGAAAATGAAAAGAAAATTATAAATGAAAGTAATGATAATAATAATAATTTAAATGATATGCCTCAAAATGTAAATGTAGAATCATTAAAAAAAAATATTAATCAAACTAAATTAGAATATGAAAAATATATTGAAGAACAAAGACAATTATTTATACAACAATCAAGTAGAATTCATACATTCTTTTTAATTTTATTTTCTTCTATTTTATTAATAATTTATTTATGGAGTGGATATAAAATTCAACAAAGAAAAATAAAATTAAAAAATAAAAAACTTAATTCAAATCAAAAAGATAATGAATATAAATTATTAATCAATGAAGATGAATTTGAAGACTTTTTTTATGATTAAAAAATATTTTATAATTATATTAAATTTGAATGAAATTTAAATTATTGATATATCTTTTAAATTTATAAAAAAATAAAAATAAATAAAAGATTTTAATTTAAGAAGTTATTTTTACATTTACTATTCTTGTATTTATTTACAGAATTAATTCTACAATTAATTTCATAAAAAGCTTGTTCTCCTATATTATGAATAATTTGATTATAATAATTAGAATTTTTAAGTGCAATAATTGGACTTGTTTCACTATTATTTACATTATGAGATTTACAAGGAATTATCATTCTAAAATCAAAACATTTTTTATTATTATTTTCGAATAAATTTTCAAAATCTAAATCTTTTGTTATTTTAGCATTTAAATAATCTTCACATCTTTTTTCATGAATTGTATTATCTTTTATTATTACATAATCTTTATTATTCCTTGAAATTAAAGCATTACTATTGTAATTAGGAAAATATGTTAATGAATTATTTATTTGTTTATCATATGTATTATTATTATAATCGGTAAAGTTTTTGTCAAATAAATTTCTTGTTTTATAAATTTTTTTACCTTCATAAATAAAAAATAAACAAATTATTCCAAATAATAAAAAAAATAATCTAAATGAACTTATTATAAATTTTGAAGAAAAAGAAGATTGTTTTTTATAATTTTTATTATCTTGAATTAAACTATTTTTTGAGTTATTGTCATTTATAATGTTGTCTTTAGATAATATATTTTTACAATCTGAACAATTATTAATTATTGATATTAATTTATTGATAATATTATTTTTTATTTTTAATTCTTTTTCTAATTTATAAATTATTTCTTTAGATTTATTATTTTCAATTTTTAAATCTATAATTAATTGTTTTTGTTGATTTCTTGATTTCTGTGCAGATATTCTATTTTTAATTTTTCTTATTTCAATTTTTTCTTCTTTTGTTAATTTATCAGAAGTTTTATAAATTTTTTCATCAGAAATAAAATAATTTTTATCTCCTATTGTTTTTTCACCTATTAATTTTTTTATTCTTTCTTTTTTTTCTTTCATTATATTTTTAATATTTCTATTTTTTTCAATTTTAAAATAATTTTCTTTCCTATTTTTTGTACTTTCAAAACAAATAAAATTATTTTTAGCTTTTTTTTCATTTTCAATTAATAATGCATTATCATTTACATTAAATTCAAATATCTTATTTTCTGAGTTAATATTATCATTATTAAAAAGATAATTTTCATTTTCTTCAAACATATGTATTAAATTTTAATTTAAAAATAATAAATATTAATTGATAATGGAAATAAACAAAGAAAATATTTTAAATGAGAATGAAAAATCAAAAAATGGTTATTCAAATAAACTTAAATATTTTAATACATTCAAACCAAATAGAAGTTTATCAAATTTAAATTTTGATTTAGAAAATGAAAACAAATATAATTATTTTAATAATAAATATTATTCATATGGATTTTATTTAGATAAACAAAATAAACAACCTCTTTGGAAAGTTAAAAGAGATAAAATAATTTCAAAAGAAATTAAAATTAGAAATAAAAATTTATTTCAAAAGTTAACAAAATGTGAATATAATGATTTATTAAATTTATATTTAGGAATTAGAAAAAGAATCATTTTAATTGATATATTTTTTGTATCTTTATTAGATATTATATCAGTAATATTATTCTCTAGTTCTTATAATTTATTGTTAAAAAATAATTTAAAATTAAAAAAACAAATAAATATTTATAGAATTATAGGATTAATATTTTCATTTATCACAATTATAGGTTTAACTATAAGAAGAAAAATTTATAAAGATTTAAGTGTAATAAAATATATTTTGAATATTAAATTAACATATCCTTCAAATACAATAAATTTTAAAAAATTATTAATTGAATGTATAATACATTTAATACAACCATATCCTTTTATAACTTATCATAAAATCTATCATAGAGATCAAGAATCTGATTATACAACAATATATAGTTTAGATATGTTTCTTGTTATTTTAAGTTGTTTAAGATTATATACAATGACTAGACTTGTATTATTTTCAACTAATTATAGATATATTAGAATATGGAATTTTTATGGAAATAAAAATTTATATAATATAATCTATAAAAAATTAATTCTAGATTCACCTATTATTTTTTTTATATTGGTTTTAACTATTTTCTTAATTTTTTCTTCTTATTTTTATTCATTAGTAGAAAACATTGAAGAAGAAGAATATAGGAATACACTTTATAATTGTCTATGGATTGTTTTCCAATTTAGCATTAATTGTGGTTATGGGGATAAAAAAATTAGAACTTTTCCTTCAAAAATATATTTAATAATTTTAGAATGTATTGGGATATTCATATTTTCTTCTTGTATAACTGCTTGTTTAAAAATATTTGAATTCCCCACTGAAAAAGAATTAAAAGCATATCAAAAAATAAAAATAATATATAGTAAAAATGAAAAAAATAATTCATATAATATTTACTTTGATCATTATTTAAAATATAAAATGACAAAAATAAAAGAAAGTTTAAAATCACATAAATCTAATTTAACTATTAGTTTAGATAAAAAAATAAATATTGCTTTGGATATTAAATCTCCTTTAATTCATAATTACAATAATACTTTATTTCGTACTTTAAATTTAAAAAATCAATTAAAAATATTAAAAGATAGATATTATCTTTCAATTTTAGCAAAATTAAAATTTGAACCAACAATTACAGATTTTTTTAATTATATAATTAGAAGATTTGATGTTAAAATGGAAAAAATAAATAATAAAACTCATAATAATGTAAATAATTTAGCTTTATTTCATAAATATTTTTGTAATGGAATTACTGATTATTATCATAATGCAATAGAAGTTTTTTATGATAGTAATAAAGTAATTAATTTAATGCAATTAATTTTTTGGACTGGATGTCAATTTATTATTAAAGATTATGATGAATTAATTAAATTTAAAGTAGTTCAATTAAAAGATTTTGATATTAAATTTAAAGAATTTAAATTAATATTTGAAAATAGACAAAACAAACATATTGTTAGTTTAGACAATCTTAAAACTAAATTCTATAAAGATACTGAATTATTGAAAGATATTCAAAATTATCAATCAGATTATGATGATGATTTTGATTTAGATTTTGATATAGATAGTGAACAAATAAATGATTTCTCATCATCAAATAGAGAAATTATTAATAATAAAAAAATACTTAATAATAGCGAAAATCAATATATTGAAGAAAATTAATAAAATGTAAAATATAAGTTTTTTTATAAATAAATTATTAAAAAATTATTAATCAATAAAAAATTGAAAAAAATATAAATATTTCCCAATAATTTTTCTCAAAAAATAAATTAAAAAACTTTATTTTTCATTTTTAACAACATTCAAAATTTCATCATTAGAAACCCTTCTCCTATAACTATCTTTAAAATTACTATCTTCCCTATCCCTATTATGAATATTTAAATCAAACATCATAATACCTTTAGCTAACTCTTTAACATGAATACTAGGATAACAACAACAACAACAACATCCCATTAATTTTTCACCACATCTAGCATTAGCTCTTCCTTTAATTAATCCAGGTTGGAAAATATCAATAAATTTAACATTTTTTTTCAAAATTTCTTCTTCAGCTTCTGCTTTAACTCTCAAATATAAAATACAAGAATTAATTGATGAACCTCTCGAACTAATAATTGAATAATGTTCAATTGATAATTTCTCACAAAGTTCTGCTGAATCAATTGCATATTCTTTATCTACTTTTCTTAATTCTTCTTCTCCTTTTGCTGTTACACTACCTAAACAATTAAAGAATGAGTCTATTTTTTCTTCTTCAAGAATTTGTGTTATTTCTTCTTTTGATTTTTTTAAAAAATCGAAATTTTCCATTTTTAATATTTTTAATTTTGATTTTTGATTTTCTGGCATTTTTTCCCATTCTGGTAATGGATTTCTTAAAGGGAGAAGGATTTTTGAATATTTTGATGAGGAGGTTAAAAATTGAATTAATTCTCTTCCTACTGCACCTGTTGAACCTAGGACTATTGATATCATTTTTTTTAATTTTATTTTTATGTTTATATTTTTTTGGAAGGTTGTGTTTATAATTTAAATATGAAGATATTGGGGAAATATTATTTAAATTTATTTCTCTAATAAAAATATTATTTAACTTCATATATTGATTTATAATCTTCAATTTATAAATTGTAAATAATTAATATCTTCATATAGTGTTTATACATTTATTTTTTTTGCAATTATATTTATTTTTTAAATTATTTTTTTTTATATTATCATATTTGGTTTATTTTGATATTTATTTTTGATTACTTTTTAAATTATTTTATTTAATTATAAAATATGATTGTCGATAATGGAGAACAAAATATGAATTCAACTATTAATTTTAACAAACATAAATTGAAAAATTCAAATTCAAAAAAAAATTTAAAATTAAAACCATTAGCAATATTAGATAATAATTATTATCTAATAAAAAAATTAGGAAAAGGTTCAACATCATCCGTTTTTCTTGGATTTTCTCCAAAAGATCCAAATCACAAATTATATTCATTTAAATTAATAAAACCAACAAATATAAATGAAACACTTTTCAAAAAAGAAGTCTCAATATTATCAAACTTAAATCACAAAAACATATTACATATATATAAAAGTGGTGAATCAATAATAAAAAAATCAAAAAAAGAGGAAAAAAAAGTATATTACATAATAGAAGAATTTATGCAATATGGAGAATTATTAAATTATATTTATTTAACAAATGGATTTGGAGAAACTTATGGAAGAATAATATTTTCTTCTTTATTAGACGCAGTAGAATATCTTCATAATAATAATATTGTACATAGAGACATTAAAGCAGATAATATAATGTTGAATTCAAATTTAGAAATTAAATTAGTTGATTTTGGTTTTGCAACAAATTCATTAAAAAATAATAATTTAATAAATATTAACTCTGAAAATAATATTGAAAAAGGTAAATTAAATACTTTTTTAGGAACACCAAATTATGCTGCTCCTGAATTACATTTAAAAATTCCTTATTATGGTAAAAGTAATGATATTTTTTCATTAGGTGTTACTCTTTTTATTATTGTAACTGGGACTCTTCCTTTTAAACTTCCTTTACCAAATGATCCTTTATATCAATTCATTTTTAAAAATGATTATATAGGATTTTGGATTAAAAGGAAGTTAAATTTGAGTCAAAGTTTTATGGAATTATTTGAAAGTTTAGTTGCTTTTGATTATAGTCAAAGACCTACTATTAGTGAAATTAAATGTTCTAAATGGATGAAAGAAATTAATTTTAATTTGAAAGATCAATTAAAGGAAGAAATTAAAAAAAGATTTTTTGTAATTAAAAATAAAGAAAATAATTTTAAAGTTAAAGAATCAAATGTTTATAAATAAAAAATAAGCTTTTAAATTATTTTTATTAAGGTGTTTATAAAATTCTTTAAAAATGTTTTGTTATAAAATGATAAGGAATTTTGTGATTAAATTAATTTTATTATTTAGTCTGATTATTAGTTTATTTTAATATAATTAATATTATTCAAAAAAAATTTCATATATGTAAAATAATAAAACAATTGAAAAAATATATTATTTAAAATATTAAATGTTATATTAGGTTAAAAAAAAATAATGGGAAATTTTTTCAAAATCTTATTATTTATCATTAATTATATTAACATAATACAAAATGCAACACATAAATATTTACGAATTGATGAAAATAATTATTTATCTATTAAAAATGATTCAACTGGGAATGGTAATTGTGAAATTAAAGATATTTCAGGAAACAAAGTACTTCCAATAATTGGTTCATATAATTGTAGTTTTCGTTCATTTACATATCAAAATCCAAGATTATTTTATGATTATATATTAAAAAAACCAAAACACTTAGTTTCATATGATAACAATAATAAGCAAATAGTAATTTTTAATTTTGATACAAATGATTCAAGAATAATCCTTATGGATTCAACAAGAATATTATCCAAAACATTAGAAAAAATATCAATTGATTGTGCAGTAATAATTAGTTCAAAATTCATACGTTCAGAATATTTACCAGGTGCTGTTAATTATGAACATAAAATGTTGTTCATTAATTTAACCAATTATAATATAGGTAAACAAGTTATTTTAATTCCAGATGAATATTTTATTTATTCTGTTTTTTTTTCTTTATTAAAAATGAGGAATGGATTATTACTTTTAACTTCTTTTAATTGTTTAGGAAATTATGATCCTATTAATGATAGTGGTCTATTAGATATATCATTTGATACTTTAACAACAAATTTATCCATTTCTTTTTTTTTTGTTAATTTAACAACATATTCAATTGAAAGAAAGTCTTTTTTTGATGTTGATTTTGATTATAGATATATAAGTAAAGAAAAAGAAATGAAAATGATTGAATTGATTGAAAATGGAATTAGTTATATAATTTTATGTTATTATTATCAATATACTACTTCATATTATAATGTAATGTGTTATTCTCAAAGATATATAAATGATAATATATACTTAAGTAATAAGGATACTTTATTATATTATTGTATAAAAGATTACCCATTTTATTTATTTAATATGTCAAATATTGGTTTTATTGGTTGTGAAATGGATGGTGGATATGAAATAAAAAAATTTCATGCAAATTTAACAACATTTGGTTCCATTCCAAAATTAAGTGGAAGTAGTGCTTTTATTCCATTTCAAAATTATTCAGTTATATATTTTAAGGAATCAGACTCACTAAATCATCATATAAATATTCCTGAATGTATTGATGACAAAACTATATATTCAAATCAAAAATACAAACTTTTAAAGCCTGATTATTTACCTGAAAGTTTAACTTATAATATAAATATTTTAAATGTTGATAGGGATTCAGGGATAAATTATTCAAATAGTCCATTTCCATTAGATAGTGCAATTGATTATAGTTATTCTGAATCTAAAGAAGTATCTT
>Ga0256407_10009493_pt1 | contig 13922 bp, 9 predicted proteins | sample RumenRJG_04DNA_FD_193489 | JGI IMG/M metagenome (GOLD analysis project Ga0256407, IMG submission 193489) | Bovine rumen microbial communities from Lethbridge, Alberta, Canada - RJG_04 | ecosystem: Host-associated > Mammals > Digestive system > Stomach > Rumen | place: Canada: Alberta | collected... | reverse complement strand
CTACAATTACTACAATATTAGAAAGAAGATATATAGAAAAACAACAAAAGCAATTACTTCCTACAGATTTAGGAAAGATTGTAAATAAATTATTAATAGATAATTTTTCTGATGTTGTTAATGTAGAATTTACAGCGAGTATGGAAAATGAATTTGACGATATAGCAGAGGGAAAGCAACAATGGAAAAAGGTAATTGCAGATTTTTATAATCCATTCCAAAAAACAGTAGAAAAAGTGCAAGAGGAATTAGAACATGTTGAATTAGAAGAAGAGGTCTCAGATGTACCATGTGAAAAATGTGGAAGAATGATGGTAATAAAATATGGAAGGTATGGTAAATTTTTAGCATGTCCTGGATATCCAGAATGTAAAAATGCAAAACCATTTGTAATTACAGTTGAAGAACCTTGCCCAAAATGTGGGGGGAAAGTTCAAGTTAGAAAGACAAAAAGAAAAAGAAATTACTATATTTGTGAAAATAATCCAAATTCTTGTGATTATATTTCATGGAATAAACCTAAAAAAGGAGAAGTATATACAGAAGAATCAAAAGAAAAAATAGAAAAAGACATTAAGGTAAGAAAAACTAGAAAAGCAAAGAAGAAATAAGTTGAAACAGGGAATTTTTGTTATATAGGAATTTCCTGTTATTTTTGTTTTGACTTGTTATTACTGGATAATAGTTTATATTAATATAATTCTATAAATAGTTAATATATAGATATTTATTCAGTTTCTCGGCTCAATACGAAGTTATATCGTTTCTAAAACATAAAATAATGAGCCTCTCGCTTAAAAGCGCTTCTTCATTACTTTATCTTCAAGAAACGTTTATACATTCTCCAATCACATTCGAAACATTCATAAATATCTATATATCACCTATTATAAAAAATATAGTTAGAAAAAATATTATATAGTAACGTTTGTTGTTAATTATAAAAGATTTGTATTGTCAAGGTTCTAAAAAAAGTAGTATAATAAATTGTTGTATCCAAAAAGGAGAAAAATGTAATGAAACACGAAGAAGAGAAGAAAGTAAAATATCCTGAATTTAAGGAGCTTATAGAATCTTTTTGTAAAGAAGAATTAAAAGAAATTGAAACATCTAGCATAGGAAAAAAAACAATAAAAAACAAGTTGAAAATAATTCCAACTATTATATATGATAAAAATTCAAAAGAAATAAGATTGGAAATTAATATAGGTATTGACCAGATGTATAGACTGAAAAGTATTTTAAAATTTTACGATAGATTTTTAAAAAACGATGAATATCAATATGGGAAAGATTTAAATTTTATACACAAAGAGGAAAATGTTGAAGAAAAAAGTCAAGAATTATTAAAGTTCTTATTTCGCTATGCAGAAGCAGTTAAATACGCTATTTCAGGAAATTATAATAGATTAAAATATTTAGGAAAAGGAATTAATGATGATTATATATTAATTAATCCATATAGAGCAGATGAGATATTTAATATATTAAATGGACAAAAAGTAGAATTAGAAGTAAATAACATTAAGTCTCATATAGAAATTATAGATAAAGAGCCACAAATTAAATTTTCTCTTATAAAAGAATATGAAGATGAATACGTATTATTACCTAACTTAAGTTTAGAAAGATGCAACATAGTAAAAGGAAGAAAGTATTCATATTTATTATATGATAAAAAATTATATAGATGTAGTAAAGAATATGAAAAATACCAATTAAAAATAATTAGCACTTTGAAAGAAAATTTTCAAACAAAATTAAGATTTAGTAAAGACGAATTTAAAAATTTTTTCTCTTTAATTTTTCCTAAAATAGAAAAAAATATATTATTAGAAGAAAATGAAGAACTGAGCAAATATATTCCTAAATTACTAAAAGTAAAAATATACATAGATTCAGATAATGATAAAAATATAATTGTAAATATTAGATTTTGTTATAAAAATACAGAAATTAATCCATTTAAAGACAAACCTAATATTCCAAGAGACGTAATAAAAGAGGCAAATATATTAAATGATTTTTATCAAACAGGATTTATGATAGATAATAATATAGGGCATTTAATATTAATAGAAGAAGAAAAAATTTATAAATTTTTAACGCAAGATCTTGAAGAGTATAAAAAGTATTATGAAGTTTTCGTGGATCAAGATTTTAAACAAAAACTAATTAAAGCTCCTAAAATTATGAAATTAGGAGTAAAAGTTGAAAATAATTTATTGGAATTAGATTTACAACAACTAAATATAGATAAACTAGAAATAAAGGAAATATTAAAACAATATCAGTTAAAAAAGAAGTATTATCGCTTTAAAGATGGCACTTTCTTAGATTTTAATGATAATGCAGATATTATTTTTTTAGATAATATAATATCTAATATGGAAATAAGTTATAAGCAATTACAAGAAGATATAATTAGATTGCCAATTTATAGGAGTTATTATTTAAATAATTTATTAAACGGGTTAAGTGATGTTAATATTATAAAAGAAGATTCATATACAAACATAGTATCTAAGAAAATAAATAAAGAAATAGAATTACCATGTAGTATGAATGAAATATTACGTGATTATCAAAAAATAGGATTTAAATGGTTAAAGGCTATTGAATATTATAAATTTGGAGGAATTTTAGCAGATGATATGGGATTAGGAAAAACTATTCAAATATTATCTATACTAAAAGAATATGTTGAAAATAATGATAAATTAAAAAGAAACACATCAATTGTAGTCTCTCCAAGTTCGTTATGCTTAAATTGGTATAATGAAGTACAGAGGTTTGCTCCAAATATAAAAACAATAGTAATAAGTGGAAACATAGATGAAAGAAATAAACAAATCGATGAAATTCAAATGTATGATTTAGTTATAATATCTTATGACTTATTACGAAGGGATTATGAGCTAATTCATAATAAAAAATATCAATTTCAATATATTATTGCAGATGAAGCACAATATATAAAAAATAGTAATACAAAAAATTCAAAGGTAATTAAATCAATTAAAGGAAATATAAAATATGCTTTAACAGGAACACCAATTGAAAATTCTTTATCAGAGTTATGGTCTATTTTTGATTTTATTATGCCAGGTTACTTATTTGGATATAAAAAATTTAAAGAACAGTTTGAAAATCCAATTATTAAAGATAAAAATGAAAATGCAATGAATAAGCTAAAACAAATGGTAGATCCATTTATTTTAAGAAGAACCAAAAAAGAAGTTTTAAGTGAATTACCAGAAAAGAGTATTACAATATTAAATAATGAAATGGAAGGGGAACAATTAAGCATATATTTATCTTATTTGGCTCAAGCAAAACAAGAATTAAAAGAAGAATTGGAATTAAAAGGAATAGAACATAGCCATATAAAAATTTTATCGTTATTAACAAGGCTAAGACAAATTTGTTGTTATCCAGGATTGTTTTTATCAAATTATAATGGAGAAAGTAGTAAATTTAACCAATGTATTGAAATTACAAAAGAAGCAATTAAGAGTGGACATAAAATACTTTTATTTTCTAGTTATACATCAATGTTTGAAAAATTCGAAGAAGTATTTAAAAAGGAAAACATTAAATATTTTAAATTAACAGGTCAAACAAAAGTAGAAGAACGTGTGGAACTTGTTGAAGAATTTAATAAAAATAGAGATATTAATGTGTTTTTAATATCTTTAAAAGCCGGAGGGACAGGGTTAAATTTAACTAGTGCTGACATGGTTATTCATTATGACCCATGGTGGAATATGTCTACAGAAAATCAAGCTACAGATAGAACTCACCGTATAGGGCAGAAAAAAAGTGTACAGGTTTATAAATTAATTACAAAAAATTCAATTGAAGAACGAATATATGAATTACAACAAAGAAAAGCAGATTTAGTAGATAAAATGTTAAGTACACAAACAACATTTATTAGTCAGCTTAGTAAAGAAGATATTATGAATTTATTTGAAATATAAAGATAGTGTGAATTTATGAAAAATGCAGGAGTGATTTTATTTGCCTGCACTTCTAAGAAATTACTAAAAAATAACATTAGTGGAGGATTATAAAATGAAACCATATATTACAATTATAGGAGGAGGGCTTGCAGGAACAGAAGCTGCTTACCAAATTGCAAAAAGAGGAATAAATGTAAAACTATATGAAATGAAGCCAAATAAATTTTCACCTGCACATAAGAACCCAAATTTAGCAGAGATTGTATGTAGTAATTCTTTTAAATCAAATTTATTAACAAATGCTTGCGGATTATTAAAAGAAGAATTAAGAAAATTAGATTCGTTATTAATAGAATGTGCTGACAAAACCAGTGTTCCAGCGGGACAAGCATTAGCAGTAGATAGAGAACAATTTTCTAGCCTGGTAACAAAAAAAATACAAAGTACGAGCAATATTGAAGTTATAAATGAAGAAGTTAAACAAATTCCTAAAGATGGAATAACTATTATTGCAACTGGACCGTTAACTTCAGAAGATATGTCAAAAAAAATATTAGAATTAACAACAAATGAAGAGTTGTTTTTTTATGATGCAGCAGCTCCAATTGTAACAAAAGAGAGCATAGATTTTAATATAGCATTTTATGGAGATAGATATAGCCAAGAAAAAAAGAAACAAGAAACAGTAGAAGACTGGAAAAAAAGACAGGAAAAAGAAACTAAAAGTTATATAAATCTTCCAATGAATAAAGAAGAATATGAAATATTTTATAATGAATTAATAAATGCTGAAATTGTTACATTGCATGAATTTGAAAAAAGAGAAGTTTTTGAAGGATGTATGCCAATTGAAGTAATGGCAAAAAGGGGAATAGACACATTAAGGTTTGGTCCATTAAAGCCTGTAGGATTCGATGATCCAAGATATGTAAAAAGACCGTATGCAATTGTTCAATTAAGGCAAGATAATGAAGCGGGAACAATATATAATTTAGTAGGATTTCAAACAAATTTAAAATTTGGAGAACAAAAAAGAGTTTTTTCCCTTATTCCTGGATTAGCAAATGCAGATTTTGTAAAATATGGAGTGATGCATAGAAATACTTATATAAATTCTAGTAAATTATTAAAATCTGATTATTCAATGAAGCAAAATCCTAATTTGTTTTTTGCTGGTCAAATTACTGGAGTGGAAGGGTATGTAGAGTCAATTTCTTCTGGATTAGTTGCAGGAATTAATGCAGTAAATAGACTAAAAGGAAATGAAAGTATTATATTTTCAAATAAAACAATGATAGGAGCATTAGCACATTATATTTCTACAGAAAATAAAAAATTTCAACCAATGAATGCAAATTTCGGACTTTTACCAGAGTTACCAGAAAAAATAAAAGATAAAAAGATAAAATATAGTAAATTATCACAAATTGCGCTAGATATTATAGAAAATATTAAAAAAGATAAAATTTTATAAAAAATCTTTTTTGCTATAAGTTATTACTGAATAATGGCTTTTCTAATTATATGTTTTAATAGTTGATATATAGATATTTAATCAGTTTCTCGGCTCAATACGAAGTTATATCGTTTCTAAAATATAAAGTAAGGAGCCTCTCGCTTATCGCGCTTCCTCATTACTTTATATTAAAGAAACAATAATAACTTCTCCAATCACATTCGAAACATTCATAAATATCTATATATCAACTATTTATATAATTTTATAAGTATAAATTATTATCGAGTAACTTAAGGTAACAGATTTACATAAAAACATTGTAAATTTGTTCTTTTTATGTTAAAATTAACATAAGTATTGAAAAATTATTTATGGAGGTAGAATATGGGAGAATCTGTAGATAAATATAAATCAGAATATGAGAGAGCTAAAAAAGAGTTTGATAGTATATTACCACAAATAGACAACAAAATTATAAATAGGAATTTTTTTTCAAACTACAGCGATAAAGCAAAGAAAATCTTAGAAAATGGATATTACTATATATCCCAATATAAAAAAGCAATTGAAAATTATAAAAATTCGAAAAGTACAAATGGTAATATGGAGAAAAGTCTAGAAAGAGAATTAAACGAAGAGCAAAAAAGAATAGACAGGTTACAAAAGAAAATAGATAAAATTAAAGAAGACAATAGTAAGCTTATAAAAAAGAAAGGGATTACTATTGATGATAATATTAGCACGCCATGGGAAATAAATGAACAAGAGAATAGAAAACAAACAGACGACGAAAGCAAAAAAACACAAATCGACAAGGAAAACGAACAACAAAGACAAACAACAACAAGCGGGCAACCAGAACAAACAAGCAACAAGCGGGCAACCAGAACAAACAAGCAACAAGCAGACAACCAGAACAAACAAGCAACAAACGAACAGCAAAAACGGACAACAAGGGTATCGAGAATGGGGAGAACAAACAACCACAAGCTTGCAATGGACAGACATAAACGGGCAACGGACAGCCACAAATGGAAACTTACAACTACAAACGGAAACGGACAGCCACAAACGGGCAACGGACAGCAAACAAACGTGCAATGGGAAGTCACAGACGGGCAATGGAAAGTCGAGCGGACAAATAAATCCAAATATAAAAATACAAAAAGCAAAAATAAAAGTAAATGGAGAAGAAATAGAAGGAAATTTAGATTTAAGTAAAGTAATAATGCCTCTTGAATATTATGAATTATTAAATAAAGGTGATATAAATGGGGCACTTAATGAAAAAAATAAGTTTTTAGTAAGAAAAGGATTAATAGATAAGAAAAAATCAGAGAAAAAAGAGATAGAGATAGAAAAAGTTAACATAGATAAAGAAAGATTTGACAATGCAAAGAAATCACATAATGATAAAATAAAAAAAGCCATAGAGGATACTGAATTACCTGATGAACGAAAGAAAAGAGGACTATTTAGCCGAATAGGTGAAATGTTCCAAAGACCACAATTTGATCCTAAATATGCTTTTGATATATGTTCAAATGAAACTAAAGAAAAAATTAGAAAATTAGATCCTGATAAAGTAGATGATTGGATAAAAGCTGCTGAATTAGCTGATATTAGTATTGATGATGCTGAAAAATTTCTTGCAAGATATGGAAAAACAGGATATCAAACTATTTGCGAAACTCTTGGAGACGAAAACAAAAAAATCAGTAAACAAGATATAAAAGAAGCGATAATAGATAAAGAAGTAAAAAACAAGTATAATAAGGAAAAGAAGAAAGCTAATAACATAATTAATAAAATAAAAGAAAAATATGGACATAAAAATGAAGATCAAACTATAGAGATTGATGAAGAAAGTGAGAGAATTTATAAAAGCCTTTCTAAGAAAGAGATAAATAAATTAAAAAAGGAAGGAATACTTTCTGAAGACGCAGAAGCTCAAATTCGTGGAGAAATAATAGACTCAGAAAATGAAAAAAAATATCTGAAGCAAAAAGATAGATTTGCTTATGTTATATCAACCATCCAAGAACGAGGGGAGTATACAATAATTGAGGAATTTAAAGAAGGCATAATAGTAGAAGGAACACAAAGACAATCTGAAATCCCAGAGTATCAGATTATTTATAATCAACTTACAGATGGTAACGAAGAGATGAAAAAACAGATTATGCAGTATTATGATGAGTCTAAAACATATGGTGAGCCATGCATGAGAGCAGTAAAATTGATATGTAAAGAATTAGCTAAAAAAAGAAATGAGATTGAAATACATGATAATGGTCTAAAAATCGAAATGGATTTAGCTTATTATTGTGATAAAATAGGAGCATTTTATAGAGATCCTAATTTAAGCGAAATAAGTGATAAAGTTTATAACTCACTTTCTGACGAATCTAAAGAAAGTATGAAAGAGGATTATAGGTCAGGACAATTCATAACATTGAACGATGAATTAGAAGAGGCAATAAAAAGTGAGAAGACAGAATATAGTAATGTTGCAATTGAAAGAAACATTAGAGAAAAGCATGCAAGAGAAGATCTTAATAATAAAGCGCAAAGTATTTATGAAAGTTTTCTTGCAGAAAAACATGAGTCGAGTTCTAGTAGTGCTTTGGTTTATGATGATATAGAAAGAATAGCTATTAAGCATAAATATATTGATGGAGAAACATTGAAACAGTATGAGAAATTAGAGAAGGATGCTTACAAAATATGTAACGAAATATTTAGTAATATATGTGCTGAGCAATATCAAAATGAATTTTTTAGTGATAATGATTATGGTTATTATGGCGATACTCTATTAGACTTATTTTATGGCGGAGATAGCCATGATGAATATTAAATAAGATTAACAAGTAGTGTTTATAGAAACATTACTTGTTTTTTTATACAATGAAAATATTACAAAAAATAAAAACAGATACTGGAAAAACCAGCACCTGCCTTCTCGGTGTGTAGGGTGGTGTGTAGAGTGGTTAAAAAGTTCTATAATCCAGGAGGTTACCCTCCGGATCATAGAAATAAAGGATGTGAGAGAATTCTTCTGTTGCTGTTTCTGTAGCAGGTTCTGTTGCTTCTGTAGTGGTAGTAGGGGGTGTTAATTCTGCTATAATAAATGCAACGATTACTACCATCGCGGTAGCAATCAGAACTACTACAATCTTTTCATAGTACTTGGGGCGTTTTATTTCCCCTTTTATATTCATATACTTAAACATAAACAAACATAAACTTCCTCTGAATTTGTATACACACCGAGAACTAAGTAATGCCGGTGACCGGCCGGTCATAACTTAGTGAGTACTAAGACTTACCTTTATTATACCAAATCCTTCAAATAAATGCAACATATTATGTAAAATACATCCGTCCAAATTTCAAAAATTGTTTGACTTTGTGATAAATCAATGATATAATGTAACCCGTTATTATAACATATAATTATAATAACTCAATTTTATTTTAGGAGGTGGAATTTAAGTGCCAACAATTAATCAATTAGTAAGAAAAGGAAGAAAAAGTACTACAACAAAATCTACTGCACCTGCATTACAACATGGATACAACTCAAAGAACAAGAAATTAACAGACTCAAGATCACCACAAAAAAGAGGAGTATGTACAGTAGTAAAAACAGTAACACCTAAGAAACCAAACTCTGCTTTAAGAAAAGTAGCCAGAGTTAGACTTTCAAATGGTTACGAAGTAACTTCATATATTCCTGGTATTGGACACAATCTTCAAGAACACAGTGTTGTTTTAATCAGAGGAGGAAGGGTAAAAGACTTACCTGGTGTTAGATATCACATAATTAGAGGAACATTAGATACAGCTGGTGTAAAAGATAGAATGCAAGCTAGATCTAAATATGGAGCAAAAAAACCAAAAAAATAAAATCTGACATAATATAAAAAATATAAAGTCAGACTTTATTAAAAAGTAAAGAATATAAGTCTTTATTATTCATTATTAACTAGTGCTAAACTTACTAATTTAAGGCAACTTAAATTTAGAATAGATTATAGCACTTACGGGAAAGAAAAATTTATCCCGAGTACCTATGATACTTTATAGTATCAAAATTAAATTAAGGAGGGAAGAAAAGTGCCAAGAAAAGGATATATAGCAAAAAGAGATGTTTTACCAGATCCAATATACAATAGCAAAATAGTAACAAAATTAATTAACAATATAATGTTAGATGGTAAAAAAACAGTAGCTCAAAAAATAGTTTATGATGCATTTGATATCATAAAAGAAAAAGAGCAAAAAGATCCACTTGAAGTATTTGAAACAGCATTAAATAACATTATGCCTGTTCTTGAAGTAAAAGCAAGAAGAGTTGGTGGAGCAACATACCAAGTTCCATTAGAAATTAGACCAGAAAGAAGACAAACTTTAGGTTTAAGATGGCTTGTAACATATGCAAGAAATAGACATGAAAAAACAATGGCTGAAAAACTAGCAGGAGAAATTATTGATGCAATTAACGAAAATGGTGGAGCATTCAAGAAAAAAGAAGATACACACAGAATGGCAGAAGCTAATAAAGCATTTGCACATTACAAGTGGTAATATTTTAAATTATATAATGAAAAATTACACATTTTCCTCTTTAATGCAAACATAAATTTAATGTTAAAATTTTATATTGCATTAAGTTTTTAAAATGTGTAAATTATCATTTTAATTTAAATTAAAGTAATTAAAAGGGAAAAACGAGAGGAGGATAATTTATAATGGCAGGAAGAGCGTACTCATTAGAAAAAACAAGAAATATAGGAATAGTTGCTCACATTGATGCTGGAAAAACAACAACAACAGAAAGAATATTATTCTATACAGGAAAAACACATAAAATTGGAGAAGTACACGAAGGTGCTGCTACAATGGACTGGATGGAGCAAGAGCAAGAAAGAGGTATTACAATTACATCTGCTGCAACAACATGTTTCTGGAATGAAAATAGAATTAATATAATAGATACTCCAGGACACGTTGACTTTACAGTTGAAGTACAAAGATCTCTTAAAGTACTAGACGGAGCAGTTACAGTGCTTGCTGCAAAAGGTGGAGTTCAACCACAAACAGAAACAGTTTGGAGACAAGCTGATAAATACCATGTTCCAAGAATGGTATATGTAAATAAAATGGATATCACTGGAGCAAACTTTATGCTTTGTGTTGATCAATTAAAAAATAGATTAAAAGCAAATGCAGTTCCTATTCAATTACCTATTGGAGCAGAAGATAATTTCCAAGGTATAATAGATTTAATTAAAATGAGAGCATTTATTCATAAAGATGACTTAGGAAAAGAAATTGAAGAAACTGACATACCAGAAGATTTAAAATCAATGGCTAATGAATATAGAGCATCTATGGTAGAAACAGCTTGCGATCAAGATGAAGAATTAATGATGAAATATCTAGAAGGAGAAGAATTAACAGAAGCTGAAATTAAATCAGCAATTCGTAAGGGTACAATAGCAAATAAAATTGTTCCTGTATGTTGTGGATCTTCTTATAAAAATAAAGGTGTTCAAGAATTATTAAACAATATAGTAGACTATATGCCATCACCATTAGATATACCAAATATTAAAGGTGAAACAGTAGATGGAGAAGAAACAGAAGCTAAAACATCTGATGAAGAACCATTTGCTGCACTAGCATTTAAAATAGCTACAGATCCATTCGTAGGAAAACTATGTTTCTTTAGAGTATATTCAGGAACATTAGAATCAGGTTCAACTGTTTTAAACTCTAGTAAAGGAAAAAAAGAAAGAATCGGAAGAATATTACAAATGCATGCTAACCATAGAGAAGATATTGAAAAAGTTTATTCAGGAGATATTGCTGCTGCAGTAGGTTTAAAAGATGTAACAACTGGAAATACTTTATGTGATCCAAATAATCCTATTATACTAGAATCTATGGAATTCCCAGAGCCAGTTATAGATATTGCTATAGAACCAAAAGATAAAGCAGCTCAAGAAAAAATGGGAATAGCATTATCAAAATTAGCAGAAGAAGATCCTACATTTAAAGCATATACAAATCATGAAACAGGTCAAACAATTATTGCAGGTATGGGTGAATTACACTTAGACATTATAGTTGATAGATTAAAAAGAGAATTTAAAGTAGAATGTAATGTAGGTAAACCTCAAGTTGCATATAAAGAAACAATTAGAGATTCTGTAAGAGTAGAAGGAAAATTCATTCGTCAATCTGGTGGACGTGGACAATATGGTCATGTATGGTTAGAGATGGAACCATTAGAGCCAGGTACAGGTATTCAATTTGAGAGCAAAATCGTTGGAGGTGTTGTTCCAAAAGAATATATAAAACCAGTAGAAGAAGGTATTAGAGAAGCTGCAGAAAGCGGAATTCTTGCTGGATATCCAGTTATAGATTTTAAAGCAACATTAGTGGATGGTTCTTACCATGATGTTGACTCTTCAGAAATGGCATTTAAAATTGCTGGTTCTATGGCATTTAAAGAAGGATGTAGAAAAGCAAAAGCTGTTATATTAGAACCAATTATGAAAGTTGAAATAACAGTACCAGAAGAATATATGGGTGATGTTATTGGAGACGTAAACTCTAGAAGAGGTAGAATGGAAGGTATGGAAGCTAGTGATGGAATGCAAGAAATTAGAGCTGTCATTCCATTATCTGAAATGTTTGGTTATGCAACAGACTTACGTTCTAAAACACAAGGTAGAGGTACTTATTCAATGGAACCAAGCCATTATGAAGAAGTTCCAAAATCTATATTAGATAATATAGTAGCTTCTAAAGCAAAAAAAGAAGATTAATAAAAGTTACTGGATAATATTTTTATACTTATATATTTTATAATAGTTGATATATAGATGTTTATTCAGTTTCTCAGCTCAATACGAAGTTATATCGTTTCTAAAATATAAAGTAATGAGCCTCTCGCTTATTGCGCTTCCTCATTACTTTATATTCAAGAAACGTTAATAACTTCTCCAATCACATTCGAAACATTCATAAATACTATATATCAACTATTTATATGAATATATAAGTATAAAACATAACAATTAAGAGAGTATTTATTAAAAAATACTTGCAAAAATAGGAAAATTATTATAAAATACATTTGCCTATAATAAAAAGGATATTAAATTTTAAAATATAAAAATATTAAAGGAGGATTCAAAAATGGCAAAAGCTAAATTTGAAAGAACAAAACCACACGTTAATATCGGTACAATTGGTCACGTTGACCATGGAAAAACAACAACAACAGCCGCTATTACAAAATTCTTATCATTATTAGGAAGAGCTAAATATGAAGCATACGATCAAATCGATGGTGCTCCAGAAGAACAAGCAAGAGGAATCACAATTAATACTGCACACGTTGAATATGAAACAGAAAACAGACACTATGCACACGTAGACTGCCCAGGACATGCTGACTATGTTAAAAACATGATTACTGGTGCTGCACAAATGGATGGTGCTATACTAGTTGTTTCAGCAGCAGATGGACCAATGCCTCAAACAAGAGAGCATATATTACTTGCTAGACAAGTTGGTGTTAAATATATTGTTGTATATTTAAATAAATGTGATATGGTAGACGATCCAGAATTATTAGAATTAGTTGAAATGGAAGTTAGAGACTTATTATCAAGCTATGATTTCCCAGGAGATGATATTCCAATTGTTAAAGGATCTTCACTAAAAGTATTAGAGTCAACATCTACAGATCCTAATGATCCTGTATATGCTCCAATGAAAGAATTAATGGATGCTGTTGATAGCTATATACCAACACCAGATAGACCAACAGATCAACCATTCTTAATGCCAGTTGAAGACGTATTCTCTATCACAGGTAGAGGAACTGTTGCAACAGGTAGAGTAGAAAGAGGAGTTGTTAAACTATCTGACGAAGTTGAAATCGTTGGACTTAAAAATGAATCTTCAAAAACTGTTGTTACAGGTGTTGAAATGTTCAGAAAATTATTAGACCAAGCTGAAGCTGGAGATAATATAGGAGTTCTATTAAGAGGAATCCAAAGAGATGAAATTGAAAGAGGTCAAGTATTAGCTAAACCTGGAACAATTCATCCACATACAAAATTTAAATCAGAAGTTTATGTTCTAACAAAAGAAGAAGGTGGAAGACATACTCCATTCTTTAATGGATATAGACCACAATTCTATTTTAGAACAACAGACGTTACAGGTGTTATTGAATTACCTGCTGGAACAGAAATGGTTATGCCTGGAGATAACATTGCTATGACAATCGAATTAATTACTCCAATTGCTATCGAAAAAGGATTAAGATTTGCTATTCGTGAAGGTGGTAGAACAGTAGGTTCTGGTATCGTTTCTGAAATATTAGAGTAAAAAGAGTAAACAAATAAAAAACTAGAGCATTTGCATGCTCTAGTTTTTTATTTGTTTACTCTTTTTAATAAATTTAATGT